>Ga0326727_10001388_pt1 | contig 89913 bp, 86 predicted proteins | sample MB2enrmetagenome_FD_207643 | JGI IMG/M metagenome (GOLD analysis project Ga0326727, IMG submission 207643) | Lab enriched peat soil microbial communities from McLean, Ithaca, NY, United States - MB29MY | ecosystem: Environmental > Terrestrial > Soil > Wetlands > Peat | place: USA: New York...
CCTCGCCGAGCGCGACGGCGCCAATCCGATCGGCGCCGGCGACTGGCGCGCGGCGCGCCAGGCGATCCAGGCGTTCTATGCGGCGCGCGACTATGCGTCGATCTGGACCGACGCGGGCGGCCTGACCGCGCGCGCCGAAGCGGTCCTCGCCCGCCTCGCGCGCGCCGGCGAGGACGGGCTCGACCTTTCCGGCTTCGCCCTTCCCGCTTCGCCGCTCGCCGGCCTCGCGCCCGAGCGCCTCGCCGAGGCCGAGACGACGATCTCCGCCGCGATCGTCGCCTATGCGATGCAGGCGAGCGGGTCGCGCGTCGACCCCTCGCGGATCTCGCCCCTGATCGGCGATCGGCCGGAGGTGGCCGACCCCGGCTTCGCGCTCGCGGCGCTCGCCGGCGCCGACGACCCGGACGCGACGCTTCAGGGGTTCAATCCACAGCAAAAAGGCTACCGCGACCTACGCGACCAATTGTCGCGCGCGCGCGCGGAGACGGCGGCGGTGGACCCACGGCCGGCGCCGCGCCCGCCGCTTTCCCGCGCGGCGATCATTCCCGGCGGCCCGAGCCTCGGCCTCGGCATGGTCGACGCGCGCGTGCCGACGGTGCGCGCGCGCCTCGGCCTCGACCCCAACGCGCCCAACGCCGACCTTTACGACCTGCCGATCGCGGCGGCGGTGCAGGCTTTCCAGCGCGCCCACGGCCTGCCGCCCAACGGCGCGTTGACGCCCGCGACCGCCGCGGCGCTCTCGGGCGACGTCGCTTCCGTTGCGGAAGCCGCAGCGCCGACGCCGGCGGCCGCGCCCGCCCGCCGCGTGGCGATGATCCTCGCCAACATGGAGATGTGGCGCTGGGAGCCGCGCGCGATGGGCGACCAGCGGATCGAGATCAACATCCCCGACTATTCGCTGAGGGTGATGAGCGGCGACGATCTCATCCATCGGGCGCGCGTCATCGTCGGCAAACCGGACACCCCGACGCCAATTTTCTCCAACGAAATGCGCTACATCCTGGTCAATCCGATCTGGCGCGTGCCGGATTCGATCGTGCGCAAGGAGCTTGCGCCCCGCCTCGCCCAGGACCCCGACTATCTCGCGCGGCTCGGCTACCAGGCGACTCGCGTCGGCGATCGCCTGGTGGTGAATCAGCCGCCGGGGGAAGGCAACGCGCTCGGGCGCCTGATCTTCATGTTCCCCAACCCATACGCCGTCTACCTTCACGACACGCCGGCGCGCGGCTTGTTCGCCGCGCCGCGGCGCGCGTTCAGCCACGGCTGCGTGCGCCTCGAGGCGCCGATGCGGCTCGCCGAGCTGGTGATGGGCGGGGCCGCCTCGGGCTGGACGGCGGCGCGGCTGCAATCCCTGTTCGGCGGCGCCGAGCGGACCATCCCGCTGCCGCGCGCCATCCCCATCCATCTCGAGTACTTCACCGAGTTCGTCGACGAGAGCGGCGCGTTGCAAGACCGGGAGGACGTCTATGGCATCGCCCGGCGCGTCGCAGGCACGTTCGCGCGCACGAGTCAAGATTGATACGGTACGGTTAAGCGGTTATAGACGCGAGCATATCTTTTCTCGCGATCTGTGCCCATCGAGACACAGAGATGACGCCACAACGCGAGAAATCCCCGAAGCGGCCGCCTTGTGGGAGCGCCGCTTTCGGCGGGGGGATTGGGCTGGCGACGCGGAGGGGAAGGGTCGGTTGCCGTCTGATCGCGCCAGCGGCGGTCCCAAGAGGCGCAGGAGAGCGCTGACTCGCGCGCTCGCTCCGGTTGCGCTCGTCGGCTTCGGCCTCGCGGCGGTCCCCAACTCGACCGAATCGGCGATCGCCAACGGCGACACGCGCACCATCGTCCTTTGCAACGGCCACACCAACGAGTCCGGCTCGTTCACCTACATGGTCGACGGCGTCTACGACCCGCCGACGCTCGAGAAGCTCAACTGGTTCCTGCGCGACTGGCGGCTCAACGAGCCGACCAAGATGGACCCGAAGCTGTTCGACATCGTCTGGGAGGTGTATCGCGAATCGGGCTCGACCCAGCCGATTGACGTGCTCTCGGGCTATCGCTCGCCGCACACCAACGCCATGCTGCGCCGCCGCTCGCGGCAAGTCGCCAAATACTCCCAGCATATGGAAGGCAAGGCGATCGACGCCCATTTCCTCGATGTCGACACCGCCACCATCCGCGACGTCGCCATGCGCATGCAGGCCGGCGGCGTCGGCTTCTACCCGAGCGGGCTCACGCCCTGGGTGCACATCGACAGCGGCGACGTGCGCTATTGGCCGCGCATGAGCCGCGTGGCGCTGACGCGGCTGTTCCCCGACGGCAAGACGGTGTTCATCCCCGCCGACGGCCAGCCGATGCCGGGATTCGAGCAGGCGCGCGCCGAGATCGAGGCGCGCGGCGGCGAAGTGCGGGTCGCCAGCGCGGACAACGCCAAGCCCGGTTTCTTCGCCTGGCTGTTCGGCGACCGCGGCGGCGGCGCCGACGACGCCGAGGAAGCCGACGGCGCGGAGGCCGCGCCGCCGCCCGGGCGGGGCGGCGCCAGGCTGGCCCTCGCCGCCGCGGCGCCGACGCCGCAGCCGACGCCGCAGGTCGTCGCCTCCGCCGATTCGGCGACCAAGACCGACGCGAGCCCGGCGGCCGCGTCCGACGACGCCGCCGCGGACGAGTTCATCGCCCCGCTGCCGCCGCGCAAGCCCGCCGATATCCTCGCCGCGCAGCTGGCGCTGTTCGACGCGCCGACGCCGCCGCCGCGGCCGGCCGAGTTCGCCATCGCGGCGCAGGCCGCCGCGGACGCCGACCAGAGCGACTTGATCGCGGCGCTGATCCGGCGCGGCCGCCTGCCCGGAGCGATCACCCGCGGCCTCGCCGAGACGCCGCCGGAAGCGCTGGCGCTCGCCGATCCGGTCGCGCCGCCCGAGCCGCCGGAAAGGACGGCGGCGCTCGCCCGCGCCGCCCAGCTCGCGGCGTCGCTGCCGCCGCTGCCGCCCGCGCGACCAATGGCCGCGGTCGTCGCCGCCGCCGACGGACGGTCGACGGCGACGCGCACGAACGCGGTCGCCGCTTCCGCCGCGGCGGCGCCCGTCGTCGCGCCGAAGGCGGTTTTCCGCGTCGCCTCGCTGCTGACCGCGCCCGACCTGTGGCGCGACTCGCCCAACCCTTACGGCGACCTGGTCTACGACGCCTTCTTGCCCGGCGCGCCGCCCGCGCCGGCCGGCGGCCTCGCCGCGTTGCGCGGGCCGACGCCGTAGAGGCTCGCCGGCGCGGATTTGCAGGCGCGGTCGTCGACCCGCGCCTGACGCGGCGATCGACCGCGTCTGCAGCGCGCCCTCGCCCGCCGGCTTGTCAGAACGCCAAATCCACGTCAGATGTTCGCTCCCGTCGACGGCGATGGGGAGAACGTCGGTCGACGCCTCATGAAAGAGAGCGCCCTTGTCTCTGATAAAGCCCTTTCGCGCCTTGCGGCCCGCGCCGGGACGCGCGGCCGAGGTTCTCGCCCCCCCCTACGACGTGCTTTCGAGCCCGGAGGCGCGCGATCGCGCGAAGGGCAAGCCGTGGAGCTTCCTGCACGTCTCCAAGGCCGAGATCGATCTTGATCCCGCGATCGATCCTTACGACGCCGCGGTCTACGCCAAGGCCGGCGAGAATTTTCGCCGCATGATCGCCGCCGGCGCGCTCGCGCGCGATTCCAAGCCCTGCTACTACGCCTACCGCCTCACCTGGCGCGGCCGCGTCGAGACCGGCCTCGCGGCGGTGGCCTCGATCGCCGCCTACGCCGAAAATCGCATCCGCAAGCACGAGCTGACGACGACGGCGAAGGAAGACGACCGCGTGCGCCAGATCGCGGCGGTCGACGCGCAGACCGGCTCGGCCATGCTCGCCTATCGCGACGCCCCCGAGATCGACGCCCTGCTCGCGCGCGCGGCCGCGCAAACGCCGGCGGTCGACGTCGCCGACGACGACGGCGTGCGCCACCAGCTTTGGGCGATCGACGACGACGCGACCATCGCCGCGCTCACGCGCGCGTTCGAAGCGCTCCCGGCGCTCTATATCGCCGACGGCCACCACCGCACCGCCGCGGCGTTGCGCGTCGCCGAGGCGCGCGGCGACAGGAACGGCTATTTCCTCGCCGTGCTGCTGCCCGCCCGCGAGATGACGATTCTCGATTACAACCGCGCGCTGCGCGACTTGAACGGCAAGACGCCGGACGAGGTTCTGCGCGAGATCGGGTGCCGCTACGCGATCGAGCCCTCCGACCAGCCGGCGCGCCCGACGCGCGCCGACGAGGTCGGCATGTATCTCGACGGGCGCTGGCGCCGTCTCGCGCTCAAGCCCGAGATCGCCGCCGAAGCCGCGCAGAGCGCCGACCCGACGGCGCGGCTGCCGGTGACGCTGCTGGCTAAGAACGTCATCGAGCCGGTGTTCGGCGTCGTCGATCCGCGTCGCGACAAGCGCATCGACTTCGTCGGCGGCGGCCGGGGCTTAAGCGAGCTGGAGCGGCTGGTCGACTCCGGCGCTTTCGCCGTCGCCTTCGCGCTCTACCCGACCGAGATGAGCGACCTGATGGCGGTCGCCGACGCCGGCGCGATCATGCCGCCGAAATCGACCTGGTTCGAGCCGAAGCTCGCCGACGGCCTGGTCAGCCACCTGCTGGATTGAAGCGCGCCGGAGCGTCGCGGCGAACGCCGGACGGGGAATGCGGGATGATTCGCGCGCTTCTCATCGCCGGCCCGACCGCGAGCGGCAAGTCCGCGGTCGCGCTCGCGCTCGCCGAACGGCATGGCGGGACGATCGTCAACGCCGACGCGATGCAGGTCTACCGCGACCTGCGCGTCTTGACCGCGCGCCCGAGCGAGGCCGACGAACGGCGCGCGCCGCAGCTTCTGTTCGGCGAGGTCGACGCGGCGGAGAATTTTTCCGTCGGGCGCTGGCTCGCGCGCGCGCGCCAAATCCTCGCCGAGACGCCCGAAGGCGCCGGGCCGCTCCTGTTCGTCGGCGGCACCGGCCTCTACTTTCGCGCCCTCACCGACGGCCTTTCCGACATCCCGCGGGTCGCCGACGACGTCCGCCAGCGCGTGCGCGGCGAAGCCCAGGGGCGGCCGACGCCGGAGCTGCACGCCGCGCTCGCCCGCGACGATCCGCTGACGGCGGCGCGCCTGCGCCCAAGCGACCGCCAGCGCGTGCTGCGGGCGCTGGAGGTGCTCGCCGCGACCGGGCGCCCGCTCGCCGCCTTCCACGGCGCGCGCGAGGCGCCGGCGCTTGCGTCGGGCGAATGGGCCGGCCTGTTGGTCGCGCCGGAGCGCGACGCCCTCAACGCGCGGATCGACGCGCGCTTCGAGGCGATGCTCGAAGCGGGCGCGCTCACGGAAGCCGCCGCGCTGATGCGGCGCGGCCTCGATCCGGCGCTGCCGGCGATGCGCGCCCTCGGCGCGCCGCCGCTGATGGCGCACCTGCGCGGCGAGCTGAGCCTCGCCGAGGCGGCCGAGATCGCCAAGCGCGACACCCGCCGTTACGCCAAGCGGCAGTTCACCTGGGGACGGCATCAAATGCCGGGCTTCCGCTGGGTCGCGCCGGGGGAGGCGGAGAAGGCGGGAGAGGAGGCGCTCGGCGTGAGCTGAGGGGGGGCTGGCGGCTGGCGTTCGCGGGAACGGGGAGAAGCGACGCGTAGGCGACCTTCCGCGGTTTGGCGACGACCGCAAGCGCCGGGACTTCGCCGACAGGCGCCCGCTTCCCAGCGCGAGGTCGGCCAATCCTGGGACGCGGGAGAGGGAAATCAGGGGCTTGCGCGCCGGGTTGTTTCCCTCTTGCGCGGGCGGGCGACGCGCCCGCGGCCAAGGCGGAGGCGGACGGCCGAATTCGGGAACTCGCATCCCGGCGCCGTAATCCAAACGGCGGTCGCGCCTGCGCGCCAAGCGCGTGAGTAGATTCCGGCCCTATCAAAACCTCATCGTCCCGTTAACATCAAAGGGGAGAGACAATCATGGCGACAGGCGCCGATGCCCGCATCCCGCTGCGGAAAGCGCATGTTCGGGCCGCCAGTCGCCACGTCGCCGCCGAACATCATCGCCACCAAGCCGCCCACGAGCGCAATCAAGGCAATCGCGACGAGGCGAAGGAACAGGTCGCGGCGGCCGACAACCATAGCAAGGAAGCGCGCAAGCTCACGGCCGAAGCGGCCAAACATTCTCAAAGGACGGGGTAGAATTTCGCGTTAGCGACGGTTCTTGGGGTTTACCGAAAACCGCCGAACATCATGAACCTGCTTGGGAGACGAGCCATGTTTCTGCCGCCACAATACGCGTGGTTTGAGCCCGTGCTCATCGCAACCATCGTGGTATTCATCATTGATCTAGTTGGGAACTCGATTGGTTTTGGCAACCGCTTCTTCAGCGCCTTGATGAGCGCCATCGTATTTGCCGTCGTATTCGGAGCGCTTGTCTATTTCGGTTACGGCAATGTCTCAATGTCCGTGACGACGACGCAGAGCGCCACCGCCCCTTCGCAAGCGCAGAGCGCCACCGCCCCTTCACAAGCGCAAAAGTAGATCCGCCAACCAGAAACGCGCGCTCGCCGCCGCGGCTGCTCGCCGCCTAAATTCTGTCGTTTCCATTGGAGTGAATTCTCCGACGGCGAATTGCACGCCAAGCGGATCGCCTCGCTGCGCGAGGGCGGGCTAGGCGTGCGGCGTGCGGCTTCGCTGGCGGTTTCGGCGATCGGATCGTCTTTGGCGCAAGCCCGGCGCTGAAGGCCAAGCGCGCCATCAAGCCGGTCAACCGCCTGCTGAGCGGCCCGGGCGTCGATCTGGGCCGGCCTGTTCGCGCCGTGGGCTCGTCAGACCATCGCCGAGCGTCGGGACATCGTCGTCGCTATGGACGGCGCCGACTTCGACGCCGATGACCACTCAACCCTGGCGTTGAGCCTGGTCACGACCTACGGGCGGGTCATGCCCTTGCTGTGGCTGGCGGTTTGCCAAGCCGAACTCGTCGCGGGGCGGCGCAAGGACTGCGCCCCTAAGATCGCGGCGCCGACGCCGATGGCGTCGGCGCCGGGGAAGCAGTCGATCGTTGCGGAAGTGGATTTGGAGATCGCCATGACGACATCCGCCGACTCGCCCTCGATGGGGGAGGCGCCGCCCGCCAAAGACCGCGGCGCCCGAGCCGCGCCGCCGCCCCTCGCCGACCTCTATCATTCGGTGTTGGCTTTGCGAGACGAGGTCGTGTCGGCGGGCGCCGCCACGATGGCCCTGTGGAAGGATTCCATCCACAGGGATGAATTTCGCCCGGGCGCCGAGAATCTCGCTAACTATCTCGCGCTGCGTCACCACGATCTGACCGAGCTGCAGGCCGGTCTGTCCGCCTATGGACTGTCGTCGCTCGGCCGCAGCGAGGCGCGCGTCCGCACGGCCCTCGATACGTTGCTCGCCACGCTGGCGAGACTCTCGGGGCTCGCCAAGCCGGAATATCCGCCGCTGCTGCGGGTCAGCGACGGCGAGCGAGCCCTCAGGGAGGAACAGGATCGTATCTTGGGGCATGACCCGGGAGGCGCCAAAAGCCTCATCATGGTTACGCTTCCCACAGAGGCCGCGTGCGATCGGGAGCTGCTTCGCCGGCTCATGATCGCCGGCGCCAATTGCGTGCGGATCAATTGCGCGCATGACAACGCGAAAATCTGGGCCGATATGATTGCGCGCGTGCGGTCCGTCGCCAGCGAACTCGAACGCGACTGCCGCGTCCTCATGGACATCGCCGGCCCAAAATGTCGAATAGAGTCGCTCCTCGGTCCCGAGAAGATTCGCCTGCGCCGCGGCGACGCGTTCGCGCTCGTGAAAGAGGCCCGCAAGAGCGACAAAGACGACGAAATCCTTGCGACCATCACATTCCCGGAGATTCTCGACAGCCTGGAGGTTGGCGCCGAGGTTTCGATCGACGATGGCAAGATTGGCGCCCGAGTCGTCTCGGCGAAGCCGGGAGAGGTGAAATTGACTGTCCATCGCGTTCCGGCCGGGGGCGCGCGATTGAAGCCTGAGAAGGGCGTCAATTTTCCGAAAACGGAACTCCATCTCCCTCCGCTCACCAAGGACGACTTGCTCGCCCTCGACTTTGTCGCCGAGCACGCCGATCTGGTTGGCTTCTCCTTCGTGCAGCGCTCCTCGGACGTGGCGCTGCTCGACCGCGAACTGATCCGCCGACGCCCTGACGGTCCCCTGCTGCCAATCATGCTGAAGATCGAGACGCGGCTTGGCGTCCGCAACCTGCCGCAGTTGATCGTCGAAGCGGCGGGCCGCCGTCCGCTCGCCGTGATGATCGCGCGCGGCGATCTCGCGGTGGAGCTCGGCTTCGGGCGCATGTCCGAAATGCAGGAAGAAATTCTCTGGCTTTGCGACGCCGCGCATGTGCCGGTCATTTGGGCGACGCAAGTCCTGGACAATTTCGTGAGGGACGGCGCGCCGACCCGCGCCGAAGCGACCGACGCCGCGATGTCGCAGCGGGCCGAATGCGTCATGCTTAACAAGGGACTCTACCTCGTCGACGCGGTCGTCTTCCTGAAGGACGTCCTGAATCGCATGGAACGCCATCAATCCAAGGAGACGGCTCTTCTCGGGCTTCTTCACTCGTGGGGCGATCTCGCGATCAAGTCGGATGGGGCGCGCCTCTAACGCCAACGCCTATCGTCGCCGACCGTCGTCATGGCCGTTGGCGATCCGATCCGCCCAACCCGTTTGCAACGACAAAGTCGCGGCGTCGCCCGGCCCCGCCTGGACGTTGGCGATGGCGAGTCCGAAGCTGTCCTGCGACGCGACCGTCAGCGTCTCGTCGTTCGAGAACAGGCTGTTGGCGACGATGTCGTTGAAGCCGCGCTGCGACGCCACATTCGCCGCGTCGTTCGCGGCGACTTGACTATTGCCGACGGCGTCGCCGAGCGCGCCGGCGCCAATCCGGGTCGCGTTGAGACCGTCCCCGTCGCCTAGCTGGACGCTGAATGCTTGGTTGCGGCCGCTGTTCTGGACCACGCTGAGGGTCGGACGATCGCCGACCTGACGCGACGCGACATTGTCGCCGCCGAACTGGATCGCCGACGCGCTGTTCACCGCGCCGCCGTCCTGGCTGAAGACTCGTCGCAACGGTCGGCGGCGGGCCGCTAGAGCGTTCTGCTTCTTAGTGGACGCCGCTGCGCCCCTTCTCCCCGCCTGCGGGGAAAAGGGGCGCAGCGGCGATTTGCTGTCTCGACCCGGACGCCGGTCTCGCATCCGATGGAGGCAACCGGTGGGGCGCGGGCGCCCCGCCGGAGTGACGAGCTGAGCGTTACTGCTTGATCGAGACGAAGTTGCCAGAGCCGTTCTGGTTGTAGCTGGCGGTGTTGCCGGTCGACGACTGAGCGACATACGCCTGATTCTCACTGGGTCCCGTGCCGTTCTGCATGCCGATGATGGTGTTGAGGTCGCCGCTCTGAACAAGCGAGGCCAGCGAGTAGTAGCCGGACTGGGTCGAAGTGGCGATGTTGGCGTCGCCCGACTGGGTCAGATAGGCGGTGTTCGAGCTGCTCGCGCTAGTCTGGACCAAGGTGCCAATGTTGCCGCCGTTCGCAATGGCACCATCGCCGGACTGATTCATCGACATTACGTTGTTGCTGCCGTCCTGGGTGAAGGTCGCCGTGTTCGCATTCGCGCTTTGCACTAACGTGGCGCTATTGTTGCTCCCATACTGGGTGTAGGTGGCAATGCCGCCACTGCCGATCTGATCGTTAGTGATCGTCAACGACGATCCGACCTGCGCAACATACGCTATGTTGTTGTAGTTGCTCTGGCTGTTGTAAATAGTGTTGAAATCGCCGGCTTGTGCGCTCAGCGCGAAGGTTTGGTTTGAACCCGATTGATTATTCACGATCAGGTTGTTGGTGCCATCCTGCAACGCGGCGTAAGCGCCAACTAACTCAGTAGGCGGATAGGGATAAGCCCAAATTGCAGCAGTGGAGTTATAGGCGAACGAGTTTTCCCATCCACTCTGAGTGTTATCGAAAGCGTTGTTGGAGCCGGACTGGTTGATGGAGGCCCACACGGTGCCCGTTTGGGCAGAGACCACCGAATTGTAATTTCCGGTCTGGAACGCCGTGAAGTCACTGTTGGCGCTACTAGCATCCTGCGTGATGGAGAAGTTGTTCTGAGTCCCGATCTGTTCCAGCGCAACAGCATTGCCGGCACCGGCCTGGCTTATCGCACCGTAAAGATTGCCGTTGTTATAGCCCGTCTGCTGCAGCACGACGTCATTGGCGGAGCCGGCCTGGCCGACGCTCGCCTGATTCAAGCCGCCCGACTGGAAGGAAGGCGCGTTCACGCCGAACGTGTCGGTGGTCCCGGTCTGCGTGATCGCGATGACGTTGCCGCCGCTATAAGCGCCGTTATTCTGATCGAACGCAGCGGTCGGTGAGCCGACCGCGGCGTTCGTCGCGAGGCTCTGGTCGATCGTCGCCGACTGGTTGTTCCCCTCTTGCGTGCTGTACGTCGCCGATCCTGACGCCAGCGCCGCCGTAGCGGAAATGCTCAGCGCGATCGCGCTGACAGTTGTAAGCAGTGCCTTTTGCATGACTCCCTCCTGACTGTAGGCTGTTCCGCACGGCGCACACCGCTTGCGTGCAACGCGCGATGACGATTGCCGCATCGTTCTCAGCCCGCCCCCGGGGAAGGTCGGCAACAAAATCGCGCAAGCTCCCGCACAGGCAGGTAAGGAAAAGCTAACCTAACAGCGGACCAGCGACAACCAAGATGATTATGTTAACCCTAAATTAACCAGTTCGTGCATCCGGAATCCTTCCGCCGGACAGATTTGAACATTGGCGCATCAAATAGAACGAATGTTTCGGCCGGGCGCCAAAGGATTGATTGCGCGCGCGTTTAGGCGAGGCCCTGCGCCGATTTGGCGAGTCCTCGCGCTTTATTGCGATTCGTCGCGCAATGCGGCAGAATGTCGCGGCCGCGCCGTGCGGCCCTTACGTCTCCCGGCGCGCCGACGCTCCGGAAGACGAGGCGCATTGCCGCGCCCGCCGCCGGGCCGCTCTCCCCGGCGGGGGGAAGCGATCGAGCGCGCCGCCCGCGCAAACCCGGTCGCCCCCAATAGACGTTGGCGCCCCTCTTGAATTCTCAGCCGCGTTGACGGAGAATCGCAATTAGACTTCCATCAGACGCGGGCTGATGGGAGCGCAACCGCAGGCGTCGATGATGCGAAGCCTCAGCCCATGTCGCGCGTCGGGGGCGCCGCTCATGGCCGCCGTAGCGGGCGCGGCGTTGATCGGCTTCGGCCTGGGAACGGCCGGCGCGCAGACCGCCGCAATCGGCAATGCCTCCCGGATTGCGGCGGCCGACGCCGCCGCCGCGGCGCCCGCCAACGTCGCGCCGGCCGCGCCTGGAACTCCCGCGGCGGCGGCGCGCACCGCGCAAGGCCAACCGCCGATCGTCGAACCGCCGGCGCCGGCCCCCGCCGCCGAAGCCTGCGACGACATGTGCGTCAGGAGAGCCGCGGATTTCGCCGCGCAGTCCTGCGTGCCGCTGATCGAGGCCAAGGCGGCGGTCGACTTCGACTGGCTGTCGCGCCCCTTCGGCGGCATGTTCACCCAGGCGGAGAAGCCGCGCGGCGACGGCATCGTCCGCTATCGCGGCGACTCCATCCGCATCCTCACGCAGAACCAGTGGCTGCGATACGCTTACGAATGCGCGTTCGATCCCGTTGCGCGCAAGATCGTGTCGGTCGAGTTGCGTCCCGGCCGTCTCGTTCCGCCCGCGGCGGTCGCGCAGGCGGCGGGCGCCCAGGTGGGGCTGCCAGCCCCGCAGCCCCCCGCCCCGGCGGCGGCCGGCCCCAAAGCGGGCCAACCGCCGCGCCAGGCCCAGGCCGGCCAAGCGCAGGCGGCGGCGGCGAAGCCAAAGCCGCGCCGGAATTTTGGCGAGCCGAGCCCGATTTCGATCACGCAGGCCCACCTGCGCGGCGGGCAAGTCGACACGCTCACCAGGATCTATCAAATTCCGCTCGGCGGGTCGTGACGGCGCCCTCGCGCGCCGTCGCCTGTTCCCGCATCGCCTCGAGGACGATCTTGGCCTTGAAGGCCGCGTCGAGCGTGCGTCTCGTCTTCTTCTTGGTTCGCTCCATTCCTCGTCATCCGGAGCAAACTTCTTCCAACGAAGCCAGTCGTCCCATTTTCGGGGGCCACTTCACGGTTCGGCGGCAGCGGCGGCCAGAACCACCTTCCGCGTGGTCGCGATAGGACTCTCGTGGGGGCAGCTCTTGCCCGGATGCGTCGATCTCGCCGCGATCGAACCTTCCCCGCTTCTCGGGATCCGGCAGAATCGAATTGGCGGCGGACGCAGCCCTGAACTATTCTTCGGCCTTCGCGTTTCCGGGATTGAGGTCGGGGCGGCGCTGCTTGGCCAATTCTCGGCACGCGTCCCGGATGGCGTCCTGGCTCGCGGCGCGCGGCGCGCCAAGGTCGTGCATGGGTCCGCCAATTCGCGCTCCCTTCATTCGCTTGGCTGTCGACACGCTCTTGACGAACGCATGCCGCGTTCGATCCGGGGGCAAGGCCGGTTTGAGGGGGCGTCCAGCCGTCGCTCACGGCTTCCCGACATAGAGGACGATCTTGCCGACGGTGCGACCGGACTCGCTCAGCGCATGCGCGTCGGCGACATTCCGCAACGCGAATTCGCCGCCAATCAGGGGGCGCAACTTGCCCGCCTCAACCAGGCCCGCCAACTGATCGAGAATCGCGGCGTTGGGGCTGATGAACACGAAGGCGCTGCGGAGACCCAAGGCCGTCGCGCGTTCGACGGGAGGAACGCTGACCGTCGAAACAAGGATGCCGCCGCGGCGCAAGACCGACCAGGACTCCGCCTGCACGTCGCCGCCGATCGTATCGACCACCAGGTCGACGTCTTTCGCCTTGTCGGCGAAACGCTCGTTGCGATAGTCGATCACCTGATCGGCGCCGAGCGAGCGAACCAGCTCGACGTTGGCGCTCGAAGTGGTCGCGACGACATGGGCGCCGCGCGATTTCGCGATCTGCACCGCGAGAGAACCGACGCCGCCTGAGGCCGCGTGGATCAGCGCCGTCTGACCGGCCGCGAGATTTCCAACCGAAACGATCGTTTCCCAGGCGGTGATGCCCGCCAGAGGAATCGACGCCGCTTCAACGTGCGAGATCGTCTTCGGCTTTCTCGCAATTTCAACGGCGCGGACCGCGATGTATTCGGCGTAGCTTCCATCCCGCCGAATGTCGGGACGCGAGAACACGGCGTCGCCGACGGCGAAGTTGGAAACTTCGGACCCCAACGCCTCGATAACGCCGGAGAAATCCCAGCCGAGCGTCAACGGAAAGACATAGGGAACCATGGTCCTCAAGCGCCCCTGCCGGATCTTCCAATCAACCGGGTTGACCGCTGCGGCGACGATGCGCACAAGCGCCTCGTCGGGCTTGATTTCCGGCTTGGGCGCGTCTTCGAACTGGAGAACCGAGCGGTCCCCGTAAGCATGAATCCTGACGGCCTTCATGAATTCTCCTTGGAACTGACGAGAGAAGTTTCGGCGGCGACGCGCCGCCCTGGAAATCGACCCTCGCGTCTAGCGCTGTCGCCGTTGCCGTCCGCAAGGTCAAGGGCGACGCGCGGGGGCCGGCTTTCGAGGGAAGCTGGGCCGCTCAACCGGGCGTAGCCTCAACGGCGAAAGAGCGGCGGGCGGCCGCCCGACGGCCCCGGCGTGGCGATGGGAGCCGTCGCCTTCGGGCGCGGCTTTCGTGGCTCGCCGGCCGCGAGATCGTTCTTCGAGGCGAGCGGGGCCGCATTGAAGTCGCCGCCAAACGTTGCAATTAACTTAGCCTCTGGGTCGGGTTGCATGGGCGCCTTCATCATGTGATCGATGTCTGACATCGCGGTTCGATCCGTTGCGCGGCGGCCAAGTGAGAACGAGCGGCCAACAGCGGCGCCGCTGCGCCCTCTGATAGGAGCAAACGCCGCCGTAGGTCAGACTCGGAAACTACTCAGGCGTTGGCGCGCGACGCGCTATCGGAGGCTCGCCGCGACGCGGTGGGAAGACGCGCGCGCAGGGACGCCGGGCCGTGCGTAGTTTCCGACGCTGGCGCAATTTCGGACTCGAGATAACAGAGGAGCCTCGGCGGGGCGCCGATCGTCCTGTTGGCGCGTGGCTCAATCGACATTGAGGAAAATCACTATGCCTCGCAATCTCCGTCTCGGCCCCATCGCAACGTGCCTCTATTTTGCGCTGACGGGTCCGCTTCTGGCTGCGCCAACGGCCAACGCGGACGCGACGCCTACTCCCACAGCCGGAAGCGACACAGCTCCGGCCAAGTCCGCAGAGGCGTGTCGGAACGACCTGAAGGATTTCAGTCAGCAGATGGAGAAGGACGGCTATTGGGTCGCTGGCGAGGGTTACAGTCTCGGCTACCCCGCGGGCGCGGCCGGCTTTGGAATGGACGTGGGGGCGACTGGCGAGATCGGCGTTCGCGCCCATGGGGCTTTCGTGGGGCTTGGCGACTACAACGGGCGGCCCGGCTACGAGGTGCGCGCACTCATGGCCTCTGCGAACATCCTCGCGCGGCACGGACACCAACAGCTCTGCGAGGACGCGCTCGCCGAGACGCGAGCAGTTTACAAGAGCTATTTGTCTGATTTGCAAGGCGAGGGCGTCACGCCGATCGACCAGCCCGTATGGCGCCGGCGACAGATCGCCGCCGCCGTTCCCGTCATGGGATCGAACGTCGCCTTCCGCTCCGACGAGCTGCTCGGCGTCGAAGTGCGAAGCCCCGACGACGTGGCGCTCGGCACCGTCGACGACCTCGCGCTGAACCCCGAGACGGAAAAGCTTGGCTATCTGGTGATCGCGCGAGGCGGGTTCGTCGGCTTCGATGAAACCCGCGTTGCGATCCCTTGGGACGATTTCAAGGCCCCGCCCAACGCGAGTCTGCTGGTGCTCGACACGACCAAGAGCGTGCTCGACGCGGCGCCGCACGTGAGCAAGAACGCGTTCACGGTTGGCGCAAGCGCCGATAGCGACAGCCAGAAGGCAGACGCCTACTGGAAGGCGAACCAGCCGGCCAAGACAAGCCCTTAGCAGGGAAGCGCGAGCGGGTTCGAGGAGAGACGCGAATCGGGAGCGGGTCATGGCGTACAAGGACATTCTGGTCTATCTCGATCCGACCGATGCGACGCAGGACCGCCTGCGTCTCGCGGTCGCGATGGCGCAGGCTCACGGGGCGCGCCTAACCGGCGTCGACGCGAGTTCGGAAGCGGCGCTCGGCGGGGCCTGGGGCGACTTGGCGTCGCGCATCGGCCCGGAATTCGAAGCGGCGGTCAAGGAGGCGGAACTCGTCGGCCGGTTCGTCGAGGCGAGCGCCGCGTCCGCGATCGGCGGCGAATACGGTCATTGCGTCGATCTGATTATCGCGCCGCGGCCGGAGGGCGAGGCGCGCGTTCTGGTTCGTTCCGAGATCCCCGACGGGACGCTGCTCGCCTCGGGCGCGCCGATGTTGATCCTGCCCCACTATTGGAAACCGTCGCCGGTCGGCGAGAACATCGTCATCGCCTGGAACGCCAGCCGCGAGGCGATCCGCGCCGTCCATGACGCGATGCCGCTGCTCGCCAAGGCGAAGAAGGTCACGATCTTCACCTTCTCGGCGCGCGAGAGCGCGCTGCAAGCGACTTCGGAAATACTGTCCGATCATCTTCTCCGCCACGGCGTCGTCGCCCGGATTTCCGACTGGACCGACACCGGCGAAATATCGGCGCTGGCAGCGCTGTTCGCCAGCCTGGACACGCAGGACGCCGATCTCATCGTCGCCGGCGCCTTCGGTCATTCACGTTTGTTCGAGAGCCTGTTCGGCGGCGTCAGCCTCGATATGATGCGGCAGCCGACGACGCCCCTTTTCTTGGCGCACTAGCCGCGCCGCTGCGATGCGCGCGACGCCTTCGCGCTCGTTAGCCCCAACGCCCCGGTTCTCGATCGGTTTGGCGGGCCTGGTTGAGGCGGGCAAGTCGCGCCCCCTGGTTGGCGGCGAATTCGCGTTGCGGAATATCGCCGACGCACGTGCGCTGAGCGCGTCCGGTCGAAGCGTCGGCACGAACGTCCTCGATGTCGGGCAAGCCGAGGGCGGCTTCGCAATGTACTCGCGCGGCGTTTCTTATGCCCAAAGCCCGTTTCGCTTGGACGGCGCCGGAGCGCCGGCGCTGCGGTCCTCAGCGCATGACGATTACGGCCGCGCCGACCTTGGCGCGCTCATAGAGATCGACGACATCGTCGTTGGTCATACGGATGCAGCCGGATGAGACCGCTTGACCGATCGTGTCAGGCTCGTTCGAGCCATGGATGCGATAGAGCGTGCCGGAGAGATACATCGCGCGGGCGCCGAGCGGATTGTCGACGCCGCCCGCCATGTGACGCGGCAGGTCGGGGCGGCGCAGCAGCATCTGGCTCGGGGGCGTCCAGTCGGGCCATTCGCGCTTGTTGGCGATATGTTCGACGCCGACCCACTCAAATCCCGGCCGGCCGACGCCAACCTCGTACTTGATCGCTTGCTGCCCGGGCAGAACAAGATAAAGACGTCGTTCGGACGTGTTGATGATGATCGTTCCGGGCTTCTGTGGCCCATCGAAATTGACGATTTCTCGCGGCGTCGGAGCAGCGATCGGCTGTTCGTCGCTCTCGAGCGCTTGCGGGACTGGAAAACTCCTCACGCCTCCGGCGGCCTCAGCGGCCGAAGTTGCGACCAGCCCTGCGAATACGATGGTCGCGAGCCGAGAGATGTGGCGCATTTCAAACCTCGCTTGCGCGGGCGATCGCGCTTTGCATAAGTCGTCGCCGAGAAGAGGCGGAAACCCGCGGATGGGAACGGCGATCGTCGGGTTTGGCTAGAATTGTATAGTCGAAAGCGCAGTGGCGGCGGTAGTCTCGGATTATACTCACGTCGGCTCGAACGCCTCGCCGCTTGGTGGGGCGCGATCAACCTCGGAAGCACAGGCGCAAGCGCAAATTCGTTTAGCTGCACAGGACTCGATGGGAGAACAACGATATGGCGGCGCAATCGATAGGCGACCAACACATCGATAAGGGCGCGACGCTCGCTCTCCTGATTGACGGCGACAACGCTTCTCCCAAGGTCGTCGCCGGGCTTCTGGCCGAGGTGGCGAAATTTGGAGTGGCCGGCGTCCGCCGGATCTATGGCGACTGGACGAAGCCGAACCTCGGCGGCTGGAAGGACTGTCTGTTGGAGCACTCGATCCAACCAATCCAGCAATTCGCCTACACGACTGGAAAGAACGCCACGGATGGCGCGATGATCATCGACGCCATGGATCTACTCTACACTGCGCGCTTCGATGGCTTCTGCATCGTCTCGAGCGATAGCGATTTTGCCCGTCTTGCGGCGCGCATCCGCGAGCAGGGCGTGACGGTCTACGGCTTTGGCGAGCGCAAGACCCCGCGCCCATTCGTCACCGCTTGCGATAAGTTCGTTTATTTCGACGTGTTGAATTCGCCCGCGGGCGAAGCGTCCGCCACGCCTGCCGCAGAGGAAGAGGCCAAGGCCAAGGCGAAGAAGAACGCGAAGGATGCGACCTTGCTCGCCATGCTGAGAAACGCCATCGCGGACGTATCAGACGAAAGCGGCTGGGCGACTCTTGGTCGCGTCGGTTCTCACATTGCGAAACAATCGCCGGAATTCGACGCCCGAAACTATGGGTTTGCCCGCCTGAGCGACCTTGTCGAAGCATCAGGCATCGTCGACAGCGAGCGTATCGGCGATCCTCAGAAGATCGTGATGGTTCGCCTCAAGGCGGCTCAAAGGAAGGAAAGGATGGCCGATGGCCGGAGAGCCGGCCGTTCATGAGGAACGCGAATCGAGTAGCGGCGCGCGAATGCTCGGCGTTTCGTTCGTCGTCCCCGGCGCCGGGCGACCAAGAGTCGCGAACGCCTTCGCCTCTAATCCCGATACGGGATTCGGCGCGGGGCCGATTCACCGGGCAGGCCAAAGGGACTTCATCGACGCTTGGAATACGGAGGTTATTGGACCGCGCGTGCTCGGCTGTCGCCAACCCCCAAGACGCCGCGGCTCCCGTCCCTCTGATCCCTATTGAAGACGCACAGCGCCCGATCAGCGATAAGGTCCGGCCAAATCGTGCGGCGCCAGTTGCGCGTCGCTCCCTCTTAGACCGCCGCCAAAGCCAGCAACCGCCGCGCCTGCGGCCCGTCCTTCGACCGCCGCCCTCACCGTCGCAGCGTCAAAATCAGCCCGAAGCGGAATGGGCATGGCGAACCTTCTTCGTTCGCCGTTTTGAATCGTCGCTTCTCTGATTTGAAAAGGTCCGCCGAGCCACCCTCCCCGAGACTTGGTATAAGATCGCGCGGGACGCCGAAAGTCTCGCTGTCGTTTCCGCTGCGCCAATGTCCTCGTTCTTGCGCGCTCTTGTCCTCAGCGTCGGCTGCGTGTTCGCGCCGGTCGCGGCGTCCGCCGACGACGCCGAGGCGACACTGGGCGGCTTCATCTGCGCGCGCCCGATCGCGCCGAGCTGCGTCGGGCGGACCGAGACCTACCAATCCAACCCCCGAGTCGAAGCCTGCAAAGGCGAGATTGATCAGTTCGCCGCGGCGACCGCCATTTATCGCGACTGTCTGGAGCGACAGATCGCTCTCGCCGTTCGCAGCGCCAATGACGTCATCGACCGCTTCCGTTGCTCCTCGGGGCGCGGCCCCTGCCCTGCGGCCGCCAAACGTCCGTGATCGTTGGCAAGACCGACGGCGCAGGGCCACACGGCCGCGTCGAGGGCGCGCGGAGCGCGGCGACGGACGCAACCGCCCGCGCCGCGACGCGCGCTCAGCGCGCGCCGGGAACGGGAACCGGAATTCTTGCGATCGGATCGCCGTAGGCGGCGCCGGCGCGCGGCGGCCCGATCCAGATGTGACCGTCGGCGTCGGTGATCACGCAGGCCGCGCCCGTCGCGCTCGCCCCGCAGGCGACGTTGAGCGGCGGCCGGATTCGCACCGTGTCCGACGCCTTCAACTGGTCCGCGCCTTCGACAAGCTTCTTGTCGCCGGCATTGAAGAACGAGACGCGCCCGGTGTCGTCGACGATCACGCAGTCCCCGCCGACGCAACCGAGCTTGTAGTCCCTGGCGCTCGCTTCTCCGGCGAGCGGGAGCCCGGCGACCAGCGGAACGACGAACGCGAGGATGAAGCGCAGAGGCAAAGACACGAGGGGTCCCTCCGATTCGCGCAAGTTGCGCGAGATTGATACCGCGTTCATGACGGCGTTCCAATCGCCGCCGCTGTCGCGACGCCGACCAGAAGCGGCGGTCTGCGAGCGCCGGACGACATCGAGAGCGCGCCCTCCGCCGTCGAAAGGCGGAAAGCCCCGAGGATCACAAGATCTCCCGTCGGCGCGCGCCGACGATCACCGATCGTTCACCAGGTTTGTCATCGCTCGTTGGCGCGTGGGCCCACGCGCGCGCGGGTCGCGCGCGCGCCGACGACCAATCGAATTGGCGGTTTGAGGTGAAGGCGCGGACGCCCGATCGGGTCCGCAAGGGTCGCCACGAATTGGCGAAGCAATCGGCCCGCGAGGACGAACGGCGCTCCTAAACTATCCTGACGTTATACGGAAATAAATGTTTAGGAAAAGTGTTCGTTTACCGAATGCAACTCTGAATAAACGGCAGGTCTGCGCTCGTAAGCCTGCCGGAGTTCTATGGTTAATTCATTGCGACTGAATTGAATACATTCATTCCGTCGCGCTTGGCCGCACCTCAACTCGCGCTTCGTAGCCTTCCCGCATCGAAAGGGGCGATCGATGCGCGGATTCCTTCTCGGCTACGTCCTCGCGACGGCGATGGCGATCGGCGGCGCCCCGTCGGCGGCCGCGGCGCCGGTCAACGCGCCGATGCTCGAGGGCGGCTACGCGCTGGCGCCGTTCTCGTTCGCGAAATTCTGCCTGGATTATCCCGCCGAGTGCCCAAAATCGCCGGGCGCGACGCGCGTTCGTCTGACGCCGGCGCGCATGGCCGACCTCGCCGCGATCAATCGCGCGGTCAACGCGGCGATCGAGCCGACGCCCGACACTTCCGAGTTCCGCTTCTGGCGGCTCAACGTCAGCGCCGGCGACTGCAACAGCTTCGCGGTGCAGAAGCGCCACGAGCTGATCAAGCGCGGTTGGCCCGCCGGCGCGCTGGCGCTGTCGGTGGTCAAAACGTCATGGGGCGAAGGTCATCTGGTCGTCGCCGTGCGCACCGACCAAGGCGACTTCGTGCTCGACAACTTGCGCGCCAACATCGTCCCCTGGCAGCGCGCCGGCTATCGCTGGATCATGCGCCAGTCGGAGAAGAACCCGCAGTATTGGGCGGAGCTGAACGGCGGCCGCGCCGCCCCGGTCTACGCGATGGCGAGCCTCGACGACGCGGCGCCAGCCGACCAAGCTGCGGCGCCGAGCGCCGAGGCTGACAGGGCTGTCGCGGCGAAGGCCGGCGTCGAGGCGGCGAAGGCGCTGATCGCCGACGCCGAGCGCTGGATCGACCAGCGCCAGGATCTGCTCGCGGCCGCTTACGCGCTCGCCGCGGCGGCGCTCGATCCGTTGGTCGGCGAGCGCGCGGTTGTCGCCGACGCGAACGCTCCGACGCCGACGGCCAAAGACTCAGTCGCTGAGGTCGCGCGTTGGGTGGATGAGGGGCGGCAGGCGGTCGAGCCGATTTGGCGGGACGCGACCGCGCTCGCTCACGCGCTGATCGCGCCCCAGGGCGGGCCGGCGATCGACGCCGCCGCGGCGGCGGTCAATCCGGCGCCGGTGGGGATGCTTTGAGCGACAGCCGTCATCGGCTCGCTGGCCGAAAGCTTGCGCTAGGCGAGGCGCCGTCTTGCGCCGCTTCGCCAACCCTTCCCGTTCCGCCTGCTTGGCCGCGCGGAGATCGACGCCCGCCGCCGCTTTGCCCATCGATCATGCCGACAAATCGCCTGTAGCATGATCTCATAAACTTATCGATCGGGACGCTGGCCAGAACCGAGTTCGCGCCAGTCCCGTCGCCAGGCGGCGACCAACGCGATCGATTGCAAATGGAGCCTGACAGACTTCTGGGCGCCGCCCCCGCACGCAATGCTGTCGATCATTGGCGCGACCTGATCACCGCGTCGATCGCATCCAATGTCGTCGCAAGCGAGAAGCGACGCCCCGCAACCTCCATCGCCCCGCGCCCAATGTCGACGTTGGAGCCGGCCCGCGACAGGAGCTTTAAAATGGCCGAAGAAAGCGCCGCGGCGCCGTCGGGCGGAACCAAGACGCCTGTCACGCCGTCTTCAATGATTTCAAGCGCAGCGCCAGCCGCCGTGGCGATCACCGGCTTTCCCGCCAGCATGCCCTCGACGATGACGCGGCCGAACGGCTCGGACGCGATCGAGGTGTGCGGCACAACGTCCGCCGCGCGCATCGGCCGCGCCACGTCGTCGCGGAAGCCGAGGAAATGGACCCGGTCGGCGACGCCGGCTTCAGCTGCGAAGGCGCGCAGCTCCGCCTCGTAGGGCCGCTCGTCGAACAGGGCGCCGCCGAGCTCGCCGGCCTGGTCGACCAAAAGGATGCGGGGAGCGGCGATTGAGTTGCACGAGGCGCCGATCATCGGCGGCAGGCCACGTTCCCGCGGAACCGCGTTTCGGACGCCACCCGCACATAGAGCGCCGCTGTTTTCATGACCATTTCTTCGCTGTCGAACAGCTTCGAGCGTTCGAGCGCAGCTGAACTCATTCGGCGTCGCACTGAGGCGTCCAACAAGTCGCCGATCCTGGCGGTGAGAGCGGCGGCGTCATTGAAGGGAATCGCGAATCCGTTCTTGCCTTCCACAATCTGGTCTTCGAAGCCGCCGCTTGGAGTGCGAATGACAGGCAGCCCGCACGCCATGGCTTCTGCAACGACCAAGCCGAATCCCTCATGGCGACTCGGCAGAACCGCCATGTCCGCCGCAAAGAAGATCGAACGCATATCGTCTACGAATCCCGGAAAGAGAAACGCGCCTCGATCGCTCGACGCACGCGCGGCCGCATCCCTGATGCTTTCCTCTTGCGCGCCGGCGCCTGGAAAAATGTAGCGGAACGAGACGTGCGGACGCCGCGCCGCCAACTCCCTCGCGGAAGCAATCAGAAGATCATGCCCCTTGTTCCAATTCAGCCGCCCAGGAAGCACGACAGCGACGTCGCCGGGCTCAATCCCCAGTCGCCGACGGGCGGCTTCTCGCTCGCTCGGGTTTGGAGGTCTGAAGTGACGTGTGTCGATCCCAAGAAAAATCTTATCAACCTTGGACTCCGGATACCCGCACGACCGAGTAAACAGCTCGAAGATCTCGGACGAAAACGCGATAATGCGGTCGGGGCGACATCCGTGCAGGGCGGCGGCGTAGCCTGCGATTGTCGCGAACGACAATGATGTCCTAATCTTGCGCGGATCGCCCGAATGGGCGGAAGGATGATAGCTAGCGACAAACTTCCGACCGGTCTTCCATCTCAACAGCGCAGCGTATGGCAGCAGCGACAGCCCATGAACGTGGATGAGATCGACGTCGTAGCGATCGATAACATCTGCAATGCGCCCGATCGTCCTGATCATTATCGCCGGTTGGCGAAAATTATTGATGACAATCCAATCGACGATTGCGTTCTTGATCGAATTGTAGCGTTGTCTCGCGACTTCGTGCCCGTGAATGTCACCAGTCGCCATCACGACGCGCCATCCGCGCTGGGCAAGCCCTGAAACTAACGTTTCAATATGCGAGGCGACTCCATCGTTGCAGTCAACGCGCTTCAATAGGAACAGGGCCAGCATCAGATCGCCTCGCGATAAGCGGCGCCTATTCTCGCCGCTACGACGCGCCAGCTGTAGCGATCCCTGGCGAACTCCCTGCATTGTGCGAAAGTCGGCAACTCAACCACTCCTGACAGGACATCACCGATAGCTGAGGAAAGGCACTCAACCGCCGCTCCTTCCATCACCAGCCCCGGCGACAGGTCGCCCACCACCTCCGGCAGGCCGCCGACCGGCGTCACCAGCGCCGGCGTCCCGGCGGCGAGCGATTCGGCGGCGATGAGGCCGAAGCCCTCCAACGCCGCAGTCGGAACCACCGAGACGTCAGCGGCGCGATAGGCGAGCGGCAAAGCATCGTCCGGAATGAAGCCGAGCAGGCGGACGTTCGTCTCCAGCCCGAGCTCGACGACTAGCGCCGCGAGTTCGCCGGCGAGCGGCCCTTTGCCGCCGATCAGCAACAGCGCCTCTGGACATTGGCGCGCGACGTCGCGCATGGCGCGGATCAGGTTCTCCAGGCCCATGCGGCGAACGAGCCGGCGCACCGCGAGGACGATCGGCCGATCGCTCGGCCAGCCGAGCCGAGCCCGCGCCTCCGCGCGCGACCCCAAGACCGCGAACCGGTCGACGTCGACCGCGCCGGGAATGACGCGGATGCGCTCCCAGGGCACGCCGTAGCTGCGGCGCAAAATCTCGCCGAAAGCCTTCGACAGGACGATGTTGAGCCGCGCCCGGCGATAGACCGCCGCCTCGATCCACGCCTTGGCGCGGATCGCCAGGGTCGCGCGACCGCCGTCGCCGCTCTCCTCCGCCCAGGGCCCGTGGAAGTGGCAAACCAGCGGCCGATCGATCAGATCGAGGGCGGGAAACGCATGCAGCGCGAAGTGGGAGACGACGAGATCGGGGGCCTCCTCCCTTAGGCGCCGCGCAATGGCGCGCCGCGCGGCGAGCAGGCGGGCGGGAACCGGTCTTTCGCGCGGGCTGAAGACGCAGACCGCGCCGCCGCTCTCCTGAGCGACGCTCTCGGTCCCGATCACCAGCCCGCGAAAGCCGATGCCGGCTTCGGGCGCGCGCTGAAACAGATCGCAATAGTAGCGCGCCACGCCGCCGGCGCGCTCGGAGAACCACTCGAGGCCGATTTGCAGCGTCTTCACTTCGCCGACGCCGCCAAGGAGTTCGCTTTCGCCGCGGCGGCGGGTCGAGCGAAATCATACAGCGCCAAGTACTCCCGCGCCATCCTATCCCAAGAATGCTGCTCAGCGACGGCCCTCGCACGTCGACCCATCTCTTCGCGCAGATCGCGGTCGGCGCTGAGCCGCTTCATCGCTTCTGCGAGGGCGTCGACGTCATCGGGATTTTCCAGCACGATTCCGGAGGCCTCGTCGATCAATTCTGATCCCCCGGCGGTTCGAGCAGTGACCACCGGTTTGCCCGACGCCGCCGCTTCCAGCAGCACCAGACTGCAGGCCTCGTAGCGCGAAGGAAATACAAAGGAGTCCGACGAGCGCATCAAAGGCGCCATGTCGCGCCTCAAGCCGAGAAAGTGAACGCGGTCGGCGACGCCGAGCTGTTTCGCCATTGCGGGAAATAGGCTTCGCTCGAGCGCCCCGGCGACCGCCAGATGCAGGTCGGGGACCCGCGCGAGCGCATGCAGCACAGTATCGAGATTCTTGCGGTAGGTTCGAAGATCGCCGGCGAACAATGCGACGGGAACGTCGCAGGGAAGGCCCCACTGTTTCCGATCTTCGACGCCGGGACGGAACGCTTCGATATCGACGCCGTTGACGACGACCCTCACTTTTGCGCGATCGACGCCCATGTCGATCAACTCGCCCGCCGTCTTGTTCGAGGCGGCGACGAGCAGGCGGCTCTGGCGAAACGCGAGGCGCTCCAGCGCCGAGTTAAGCGCATTGTTCACGCACTGATAGAGTCCATTGAGTCCTGCGCCCGGCGCGTAATAGCGGGACCGCCGCCACCCCGTGTGGACGAAATGCACCGAATTCACGTCGCTGCGACCCCAGGTGACGGCGCCGTTGACGTGGACGAGGTCGAGCTCGCGCCTGTGTTTGGCGAGCCATAACCAACTCTGGGCGGCGAACACCTGATAGCGAATAAGGTTCGTCGGCAGAAACCCATAGGATATAGGGACCCACGCGACGTTGGGATGCGCCGCGAGATCGGGCGCCACCTCGGCCGCCAGCAGATACAATTCGTGCCCAGCGTCGGCGGCCGCTCGTGCGATTTCATAGTTGACGCGACCCTGCCCGTCGCCGCGCCGCAGGACATGCGTAACCAGCGCGATCTTCACAGCGACTCTCTCACGGCGCAAGCTTTTGCGCGTTCGACGGCCGACACGCTTCCGCGCGTCGTCGCCTTCGCGCCTTGAACCGCGACCTGAGCCTCCGCCAAAGCGATCATCGGCAGCACGAACATTCCCGAGACGCCCGCGAACGTGTTGACGAAGATCATCTGGCTGAGAGTGCTCGCGGCGATCGCAACGCAGACGGCGCCCTCAGGCGTTCGTCGGCCTGCGATCGCAGCGCGAAAGAACAGGAACAGAATCAATCCGCCCAGCAGCGGCGCCGCGAGCCCGAAAGTGAACAGCAAGTTCATCACGCCGCTGTCGAAATTCCCGTATTCTCCGAGGCTGGCGTCGCTGCTGCTCAGGCGGCTCGCCAGACCGGCCTTGCCGAGCCCGACGCCGCTGATCGAGCTCGCCGCGGTGGCGAAGAACGATTCATAGAATTCCTGGCGCGCCAAATAGCTGTTGTCGGTTTCGAGATTCGCGATTGTCGCGAGGCGCGCTTGAAACTTCTCGGCGATCGGCCCCTCGACGAGGAACGGCGTCGCCAGCGCGATGAGCGCCGCGCCGGCGAGCGCCAAGCGCACCCGCCGCCGCATCGGCGCGCCGGCGAACAGAACCACTAGGCCGACGATGAGCCCGCCCCAGGCCGAACGCACCAACGACAGCATCAGCGCCGCCAATCCCGGCGCCGCGGCGAGCCAACGGACCCGACCGCGCGCGGCGAAAAGCGCAATGAGACCGCCCGCCATGAACACCGCGAATGGGCCGGGAGAATTCATTGTGCTGAAGACGCGCGCCTGTTGCGCGACGGCTTCGCCGATCGTGCCAAGCTCGGCGACTGTGGCGAGCATCCATTGCCGGTCCCAGTCGGTCACGGCGAAGTACTGGCGCACCCCGTAGACGCCGACGACAAGCACTCCCCACGTCAACGCGCGGAATATGGCGTCGCTGTTCGCTTCAACGGAGTGCGGTCGAGACAGCAGGTGGATCGCGAGGAAGACCGGGCATGCCCAGTTGAGGAAATCGTAGCTCGCTGGCAGGAGCCCGCTCTGCAGGACGCCGACGAAATAGCCCCAGAGGTAAACGACGAGGATGGCGAAGTACGGCGCAAAGCGTCGGCTGCCAAGACACCCGGCCACACTCCAGACGGAGAGAACGGAAACGGCGGTGACGAGCTGCGGCGCGACCATGATCGGGCTGAGGGCATGGAAACCGCTCTGCCAATCCGCGAGCCGGCGCACCAGCGGCGCCAGCATCCACATCCACAGCACGAACTCGAGATAGAGCGAAGGGTGGACGCGAAACAGCGTCAAAGCGACCGCCAGGGCGAGCGGCGTGAAAACGAAATTCAGCACTGCGCCGCCATGCAGCAGCGCCATCAGGCCGGTGAAGGCGGCGAGCCCGGCCAAGGCGCCCCAGGCGAGGAAGCGCGAGGTCGAAGGCCCGCGCCGCGCCCCGGCGGTCATCGCGTTTCCCGCCAAGTCCGCCACCCTTCCCAACGCCCGCGAAGCGCGGCGCGCGCTTGCGCCGCCGGCCGCGGCGATCCGGCCAGCCAAAGCCGAACGCCTTGCAACAGGCCGGGCGTCGCGCGCGAGCCGACGAAGCAGGCCCAGACGAGAAAAGCGAAGCGGCGCGGCGGCGAAAGATACTCGAGTGACGCCAGGGTTTCGTTATGGCTTGCATCGACCGCGGCCGAAGCGCTCCATGCGTCGCGCCGGTCTCGATCGTGGCGCGCGGCAGGGTAATGATCGACTGCGATCGCCGGGTCATAAACGAGCTTCCAGCCGGACTTCTTCAACTTGGCGCAGAACCCGACTTCCAAGTGAACCTGCGCCCCCTCGCCTTTCAACCTTGTGTCGAAGCGGATGCTCGCGATCGCTTCGCGACGGAACGCCATATTCACGCCTTTGAGAACGTCGACCGTTCTCGCCGGGCCGACTCCGAGGTGGTGATTGCCGATCATTCTGCCGAACCATTGGATGCGGCCGACATCGCGCGCGGCGCCGTCGACCAGCCGCCCCTGCTCCCAGATGAAGTCGCGGCCGCCGATTCCGCCGAGCCCGGGATCGGCGAGGAACGCCGCTTCGATCCGCTTCAGCCAATCGCGGCGCGGCGCCGAGTCGTCGTCGCAGATCGCGACGATCTCGCCGCGCGCGGCGTCCAACCCCGCGTTGTAGGCGGCGACGGCGCCGACCGACGCGACCTCGGTCAGCCTGATTGAAACCTTTTCGTCAATGTCGCCGGTCAAGAGGCGGCGCGCAGATTGGTCATCGTCCCGAAAGACCGCAATGACTTCGTCCGGCAGCCGTTCCTGTCGCGCCAGCGCGCACAGGCAGCGCTCTAAGTCTTTCGGCCGACGGTACGTGGGGATGATGACGGACAGTCCGACCCGCGCGGACGCCGCGGCGCCAACCCTGCTTGGCGCGAGGTCGATCTCAATCGTCATTTCGAGCGAGCTCGATCACCGTTTGCGAAAACAAGCGATCATCTGGCTGGCGAGCCTCTCACTCAACGCCATCGGCAGTCGCTGCGTCGCCGCTTCCATTGTCATGATCGCCCCATGCGGCACCAAGCGGTGCAAGCTTGCCAGCTTCATGTGTCCCGAAGTCAGCGGGTTGGCGAAAAACTCCAGTCGCTCAACGTCGAGTCCTGATCGTTCGGCGAACGAACACAATTCATCGCGATAGAGCAGGAAGATGTGGCCGTTCGAATCGGGTTTGAATTGAATGCCCTCGAAAATCCTAGGGTCGGGACAATCGGAAAAGCGCGGAAGCGTGTTGCGGATGTAAGCGCCGTTTGGCGTCGTCAGGAATATATAGCCCCCCGGTCGAACGAGTTCGGCGACCTTGGCGAGGAATGCATCGGGATGGGCGACGTGTTCGATGATCTCGGCGATCAGAGCGCCATCGAAACCACGCTCGTTGAGTTCAAATGCGTTACCCGCGACATAGCGGATATTTCCGGAATCGTGCTTCAACGCTACGTAGCCGGCAAGCTCTTCACGCAGATCGTTCCAAGTGACCTCGTAACCACGTTCGGCGAGCGCCAAGGAAAAGTTGCCTTGCGCGGCGGCGATATCGATAACCCTGGCTCCCGGCGACAGGTAAGCAGCAACCAGCTCCAATGCCTTTTCAAAACGGAGGCGATAGAACGTCGCACGAGCCGTACCGGCCAACCCGCTCCAGCCAAGTTCCAAACAATCGAAATCATAAGAACTTATCCAGGAGGAGGGCCAGCCGGGTTGCGGAGTTGGTCTTTTCATCAGCGATTTCCGATCGGACTCAAGTTAGGCGCTTGCTCGAAGCCGTCGCCGTAGCGCAATTCAATCTACGGATGGCAAAGCGCCTACCGGCGCCGCAAGAGATTGCCAGCCATGGGCAACTTTTTCGGTCCTGCCAATCCGGCGCGACCTCACGTACGCCTGCCGCAAGCGGTCGATCGGCTGGTCGAATAGCTTGTAAGCGACCCAGGCCGCCGGAAGAACGGCGGTCCAGCAGGCGACGATCGTCGGAAGTTGCTGGTATCGCGACCAATTTCCTTCGAAGTGAGCAATCAAGGCGACGAAGCTCATGTGCATCAAATAGACGACGTAGGTCACGTTCCCCGGGTCGCGGTCGAATCGCGGATTGGCGGCGCGCTTGCGCGCCGCCGTCAGCGCGTAGGGGCACAGACCCAACGCGAGCGTCACGTTCGCGCAGACGTTGTAATCGCAGAGACTGGTCGAGAAGCTTCCTTCCAGGATCAGCGAGCGGCTCATCGGCAGCATCAGCGTGATGAGGAACGCGCCCACGGCGAAAGCCGAAGCCCATACCGCGCCCCTATTCCCGGGAGGCGACTTTCTCGCCGCCGCCTCCATTCCGAGCACGAAGAACAGCAGGTACAACGGAAGAGCGCCGGAGTCCGCTGCGGCCCCATGCGTCGCCAGATAGTCGATCAATCCAAGGCCGGCGACTCCATAGAGCGCGACCTTCCAATACACTCCGCCGCGCGCAACGATCCAGATCAGCATCGGCGCGATAAGATAGAACTGCAGCTCGATGTCGAGCGACCAAGCAGGCCCCATGATCCGCTCCGCCTTTTCGAGGTTCGCATAACCGAGCAGAGCGAGATGCGAGACCAGCATGTGGACCGACTGACGGGAAGACTCGTTGGCAACTCCAGCCGTCCGAACGGAAACACAGGAGATCGATAAAGGTCGGGAGGGAAAAGAAGCAGTATCGCAATCAAGATCACGAGCTGAAGGTAGAATCCCGGGATCAGCCGCCAGAATCGCGAGACGATGAACGTCCGGTAGGGCGCCTGCGTGAACGCGTATCGCTCGGTCCACATCTGGAAGATCCAGAACCCCGACAGCGCGAAGAACAGGAACACGGCAGCTAGACCGAGCTTGAGCGGCAGCGTGTGGGAGACGAAGACCGCATAAGCCAGCGCCAGGCGAAACGCGCCTGGCGGCATGATCAGCTTTTCCGCGCTCACTTCCGCTTCACGTTACGTTTTGGGCGGGCGCAGTCGCTTGCCGAAGAGGAGGCGGCGCCGTCAATTGTTTGAGTTTGGCCCGCGAATGGACCTCGGCGACGCGCCGCGCCCGGCGCAATCTCAGCGCTTCCCCGACGATCGCGAGGTCTTCATAGAGGACATGCAGATTGGGAGGTCCGATCGCAGACGGCGACAGAGATACCGGGGTTCGCCTTGCCTGACGTCATCCGGCAACCGCATGTTAGAGTTCGTTGCAGCGCTTTATGAGGGAAGGTCAGCTCCGCCGACGCGGTGGCGTGTGTCTCGCCATCGCTTGCTTCACTGACCTCGTTTTTGCAAGACTCGATACAAGTTGGCCTTCGAATAAACTTCAAAGAAATAACTAAGCGAGCGCAAACGCGCGGATTCCCTAGCGATAGCCAGGTTCGCGTAGACAAAAAACAACACCGCAAGCTCCGGTCGCCGCCGATAAACTAAATATCTCTTCAAGCCTACGTGCATGCGCGCAGCGGATACATACGCAAGAAGGACTCGCCCGCCGCCTCTATCGTTGAGCGAGCTTGCGCCGCGACCGAGATCGCGCACGAACAAGTCTGCGCGCGCTTCGAACGCGAAGCCGGAGGCCTTCACCTGAAAAGCGAGCTCGGCGTCTTCGAGGCCATAGAATATATTTTCGTTCCAGCGCGTCCGTCGGAACGCCTCGATCGGATACACGGTCGCTTTGCACGAAGGAATCTCGGCGGTCGCGGAAGGCGCATAGAAGCCACGAAATGTCATCCGGTACTTCCACGATTCAGTTCCGTCGTCGTATATCTCCCTGCCGACGAGAATCATTCGCCTCGCGTTTTCGTCGCTCATCTTAGCGTAGCGCCGTTCGGCGTTGGCGATGAAATCAGCCGGCTCCTCGCAATCGTCGTCGAGGAATTGAATGTGCGTCGCTTCACCGACGTGCGCGAGGCAGTTGTTTCGGTTCGCGCACACGCCACGCCGCGGCCCGATGACATAATCAGCGCGATGAGCTTCCGCCACTTGGCGCGTCCGCTGGCGCTCGTCTTCTTGCGTAGAATCGTCGGACACGACGATCACGTGGGGCTGACGGGTCGAAGCTCGAACGGCCGCGAGACTCGCCGCGAGGCGCACGGACCGATTCCGAGTCGGAATGCAGATCGCTAGTTGGAATTCACGCACGCAGGCATCCCTTCCCGGCCGGCGAACTTACTTCGTCGTGCGGCGACGAAGCTTTCTCGAGCACGAACAGGAGACTGTGCGCCGACGTCGGACTCACCGACGAGATCACGTTGTCCAAGCGTCTTAGGGGAAAATGCAGGATGTCGAACGTGTATCCCTTGAGGGTCTTCTCCTCCAACCGATAATGCTTGAAGAGAGCCCGCCACTCCGCGGCGACGCTCAGGCGCACATGCTTGAGGTCGATGGCCGGATCGGCCCGGAGACCGAGCGCGGCCCCCGGGCCGCCGGCCGGGACCTTGCCGAACAGCAGGCGCAACCGGCTCCACCACCACGCTTGATTTGGCGTTGTCACGATGAGCGTGCCGCCGGGGCGCACGACGCGGGCCAGTTCGGAGACGAAAGCCTCGGTGTCGAGGATGTGTTCGATCACATCCGTAGCGATGACGACGTCAAAGAAACCGTCCGGATGCGGCAATGCGCTCGCGCCCGACACCCACGACGCCGCGCGGACGCCTCGCGCCCGCGCCGCCCCGAGTGGAATTTCGTCGATATCGACCCCGTACATCTCTTCGACGCCACATTCCTGTCGATAGAAGACAGCGTTGACTCCGCCCCGGCAACCGATGTCGATCCCACGCTTCTTGTCGGCCAGTCCCGCGAGGGTCGCCGCGATGAGCTGGCGCTTGTTCCGCGTCCAGGCGAATTCGCGCTTCTCCTGCTCCGGATCGATGAGCCGCGAATACTCCGCGTCATTTGCCCCGACGGCTTTGATGTCCGGAGACGATGGCGCTCGCAAGGGCAACACCTGTCAGTCAGGGACGCGTCGGGCGAAGCCGATCACCGCTATCGCCAGGAAGGCGAACCGGACCAAGGCCGCCGCCAGCATCGCCAGCGCGGCGCCCTCCAGTCCGTAGCGAGGGGTCAACAGCCAAAGCAGCGCGACGCTCGCCGCCACGCCGAACGTCTGGGTCAGCGACGCCACGCCGGGGCGTCCGATCGCCAGCAGACCCTGCTGCAGCACGAGGCAGACGACGGCCACGGCGCTCGCGGCGACGAGCGTCGCCAGGAAACCGCCGACATTGGCGAATTCGGGGCCGTAGACGACGCCGAGGAGCCAAGGTCCGAGGACGATCAGCGGCGCGGCGGCGACGAGCGCCGCGAGTCCGCTCTGCGCCGCGCTTCGCATGCTCAATCGCAACGCCGACGCGCGCTCCAGTCCCGCCGCCTTGGGAAACAGGACGGTCGTCGCCGTCGCCGATATCATGCCCAGCAATTGCGCGAGCGATTGGGCGACGACATACAATCCCAGTTCTGCGGGGCGCAGGAATCCGGCGATCACCACCCGATCGGCTTGGCCCGCAAGCGTGCCGGCGAAATCGGCGACGCTGTAACGCAGCCCATAGGAATAGAGCGCGCGCAAATGCGTCAGCAAGCGTTCGAAGGAAGGCGGCGCCTGTCGCAGAACATAGCGAGCGTTCCAAGCGGTGACGGGCAGCGGCGCGAGCAGGTAGATCGCCGCCCCCGAAAGCGCGGTCAGCGCGTGCAGGGCGGCGATCGCCGACAGGCCGGCGAGCGTCAAGGCAGGCTGAGCCAGACGCAGCCAATTGAACGCCGCGAAGGATTCAAAACCTTGCAGGATGGTGAGCAGCATCAGCGACAGCGAAGTGAGCGGCGCGACCGCCATCGCCAACTGCGCGACGAGGACGACGCGATGCGGATAATTGGCGAGCCAAACGGGCAGCGCAAATACGCCCACGAGACTCGCCACAGCCCCGAGAGCGAGGCTGCTCGCCAAGCTTGCGCCGACCAGCTGCGAGGCGTCCCAGGGCCGCTTCTTCAGGTGATAGACCAGCGACGCCGGTAGACCCAGCGCCAAGCAATAGACCAAGAACTGCGGCCACAATAGGATCGCCGCCAGTTCGCCGCGGCCGTCGGGGCCGAGCGCCCGCGCGGTCAGCACGCCGGTGCCGAGATTGAGGATTTGGATCGCGACATTGGCCGCGAACATCCCGGCGAGCACGCGCCGCGCTTGCCCGGGGCGGACGGCGATCCGCCATGCCGAACGACAAGCGTCGAGGCCGAACGCCACGAGGCTGGGGAAGCGCCCGCCCTCCTCGTTAGACGTCGGTTTCGCCGCCATTTTCAGACCTTCCATCGCGCCCTTTCGGTCAAGGGCCGCAGCCGTCGGCGACGATGCGCGCGCGCGGACTTCGCTGGCTTCGAAGCGCAGATCCCGATTAATCGGAAACGCATCCATCTCAATAACACGCGACCTTCCGGTCGACGCCGTTGATCTTGACGGTCACGTAGCGCGCCAGCCGCAGTGGCGGCGGGCCGGCGGCGGCGGCGGGAGCGGTCTCGGCGACGGCGACGTCCTCGAGCGCAACGCCGCGCCGAGGGCTCGGGACGTCGAGGGGCGCGCAGGGCCGCGGGGCGTCGAGCGAAGCCATCAAGCCGCAAAAATAGGTGAGAGATGTTCCGACGCTCGAAGTCGAAATTAGACCTCCTCCATCTCACGCGCCGACACGCGCTCGCGCGCCGGGATGCGCTCCGCCCGCGGCGCTCCATCGACAGAGGCCGACGGGGCGTAATCCGGTAGGTGGCGTTCGATGAGGTCGCGCGTTTGCTCGAGCACGGAGGCTTTGCTGAAGCGCTCCACGACGAGCTTTCTCGCCCGATCTCGCAACCGGTCCGCCAACTCCGGGTCCGACAGAACTCGCTTGATGCAACCAGCGAGCGCGCGTGCGTCCCCGGGCGGCGCGACGAGAGCGGTTTCGCCGCCGATCGCCAAGTCGGACACCCCCGTTGGAAGGTCGCTCGCAACGATGGGAATGCCCGCCGCCATAGCTTCCAATAGCGACACGCCGAAAGCCTCCGTGATCTCGGTTGACGGAAGGGCGAAGACGTCGCATGCGCCAAGCAGGAACTTCTTCTGCTGCTTCGATATCGGGCCAAGAAAGTGCACCCGATCCGCGACGCCAAGCGCCGCCGCCAGCTCGCGCGCCGAAGCTTGATACGGCCCTTCTCCCGCGATCAGCGCATGGACGCCGGGGATTTGCGCTGTGGCCCTGGTGAGGACAGCCAGCCCCTTGTAGCGGGCGTGACGGCCGATAAAGGCGACAGTTCGACTGTCGCCCGCCATCCGCCTTTTCCAGACGCGTGCGGCCGCGCGTTCGCTATCGGATAGAACGAACTCTTCTGGATCGATCCCCAGCGGGATTGCGACCGTGGACGCGTTTGCCGGCAAGTCGGCGGATAACGCCGCGTTCTTCTCCGAAGTTACGATCACCGCTGCCGACCGCCTGACCAAGTTTCTATAGAATGGCATCGCGAGGCGCCTCAGCAGCCTTCGCCCATACACTTCCATGTGGTGCGTGACGATCACGGGAATACGGCGTTTGCAGGCCATCATCTTTAGCAGAACAATCGCGTTGGAAAAGAAGTTTGGCGCATGGAAATGGACGAGGTCGACGTCCTCCAACGCGATCGCGCTGACCATGCCGAATGCAATCGGCTGCCCTCTGATGTTGCCCTGCCGCGAGCACCTGATGACGCGGACGCCGTTGATCAGCTCCTCCCGGCGCCCGTGCTCATGATTGTAAACGACGGCGACCACCTGATGACGGCTCGCCAGCATTTCGCAGACGTCTCGGGTGTACGTCTCAATCCCGCCTTCGAATGGCGGATAGTATTTCCCGATCACCAGTATGTTAGCCACGAGAGGATACTCGGTTGTGAAGTTCCGAGGCGGCGGGGCAGCCCGCGACAAGAGAATGCGCGACGTTTCAGACGGGTTCCCCTGGCGGTCGCTTGGAAAGTCGAAGCTTGAACGGTCCCTGCGAGTGACCCAATGTTCGGCCTCTTGGAGGAAGCGCGTACGGCGTTGCAGGGGCTTCGATCAGCGCACGCTACCGCCATCCGGGTGAAACGGCCGCGGACGGCCGACCCGTCAAACCCCTCCCCTGAAGCGGCGGTCGCCTAAGACGCCGCCGTCACCTTGTTCCGCTCGATCGTCACCTTGACGATGCCGCCGAGCAGATCGAGCAGCACCTGGACTCGGCGAGCGCCGTCGAGCCGCTGAAGCACGCCGAGGCAACCGGCGAAAGGACCGGCCAGCAGCCGAACCCGATCGCCGATAGCGAATTCATCGCTCTGGAACACCAGAGCGCCGCGCTCACCGGTCGATTGGATCAGGGTCTCGACCACGCCGGGAACGACCGCGATCGGCCGCTCGCTGTCGGCAATGAGCCGGTGCACGCCGATCGTCCCATTGACGCTCCGCCACCGCGCGCGCTCGATGTCGAGAACGACGAACAGGTAGCGCGGAAACACCGGAACCAGCGCGGTTCTGAACTGATGCGCATGGCGGCGCGTGGCGAGTTGGAGCGGCAGAAAGCTGCGGCAGCCCTGCCGATCGAGGTTGAGCTCGGCCACGCGCTCCATCCGCGGCAGGGTCATCGCCACGTACCATCGCTCTCCCGGCTCGAGATGAGGGCGCGAAAGGCCGCGCCATGACGCCGCCGCCTCCGTTTCGGCGATCGCGCGCTCCTCCGTCATCGCGTCGACTCCTGCGTGAAGTCGACGCCGAGGCGATCGATCTCGGCGACGATCGCTTTCCGGCGGAACTCAGGCTGCGTCTCGATCAGCGGCCGCATTTGCGCGCGAACCGGCGGCGCGAGGTCGACGTAAGCGGCGGCGACCTGGTCGACGCCCGCGAATGACGCGAAACGTCGCAGGTCCGCCAGGTATTCCGCCTCAAAGCCGGTCACGCCGGCGAGATAGAGCCGCGTCGCGAACTCCAGGCGGGCGGACAGGATCCACGCCTCGCTCGGCGTCGTCCAATATGAGAGCCGCAACGCGTCGACGACCGCCGGCGTCGAACCCTTGGCGCGATTGGCCGCGGCGGCGTAGCGCAGCCACGCGTTGCCGTCCAACGGATTGCAGGCGAGCCGGCGCGCTGCGCTGTCGATCGCGTTCTCGAGCGCCGCGCTGGTCAACGGCGCGTTGCTCTCCGCCGTCGCCGTGTCGAGAGCGGCGAGATTGACGGTCAGGCTGGCGCGGGTGAAGTTGTTGTCGCAATTCGAGGAAGCGCGGTCGAGGCCCGCGCGCGAGACGAACGCCGCGAGGTACTTCGCGTCGGGCGAGGTCCCTTTCTCGATCGACGTCGCGAGGTCATAGACGTCCGCGTTCAGCGCGAACAGCGCGAGCGCGCGCAGCGACAGCGCCGCGACCGCCACGGCGGTCGCGAAAAGGACGGACGACGAGGCGACCCGAACGCTTGTCGAGAGATATCGCCAGTTCGTCACCGCACTCATCCTCACGCGTTCTCTTTGTGGTAGTACTTATAATACCGAGAATAGTAATAGTCTTTGGAGCCATAATATTCGTACAGTTTGATGTTCTTCAGGTTTACCTTGTTGAAGACGACGCCGGCGCACTTCTCGTACAGCGTCTCGTCCGCCAAAAGGACGTTGCGCACGATGTCCCGCGGCGTGCGGCCCCATTCGACGACGAAAATGAAGGAATCGAACAGCGACTCCGCCGCGCGCACGTCGACGACGGGGCCGAGCGGCGGCAGGTCGACGACGATGTAGTCGAACCGCCGGCCCGCTTCCGCCAGGAGATTGCGCATTCCCGCCGACGAGACCATCTCGCTCGAATGCTGCACGCGTTTCCTCACCACTGCAGGAAGCACGCGCAGTCCGGAATCCGCTTCGGTCATCAAAAGCTGGTCGATCGGCGTCTCGCCGCGCAACGCTTCCAACAGGCCCGCCTCCGCGTGCCTAGCGACGCTTCTGGTCAGGCCCGGGTTGCGCAAATCGCCGTCGATCAGCAGCGTGCGGGCGCCGAGATGCGCCAGCAGCGAAGCGAAGTTTTTCGCCACCGTCGACTTGCCCTCACTGGGCAGGACGGAAATGACGCCGACGACCCTCGGCCGGCGTTCGCCGAGCGCGAGATCGACCGCAACCTTCGCTGCGCGCAGGGTCTCGGAGAAGCTCGACAGCGGATGGTCGACACTATAGCGCTGCAACGAATTGGTCGGCTGGATTTGCTTCGGGTCCGGCCGCTGGTCCTTGGCGGTCTTGAAAGCGACCGGCGCTTCGACGATCTGCAGCATGCCAAGGAATTCGAGCCCCAACTCGTCGCGAACATGGGAGGCGACGCGGAACACGCGGTCGCGGTACTCGCGGAAGGCGCCGACGCCCGACCCCACCATCGCCCCGAAGACCAGAGTGAGCGCCAGGATCAGGCCCCGCTTGGGATAGCTCGGAGAGCTCGGCGGCGTCGCGGCGGTGATGATCCGCGCCTCGTTGACCGGGAACGACTGCTGTTGCAGCGCCTCCTGGTAACGCTGCATGAAGGTCTGGTAGAGGCTGCGATAGGTTTCGGATTCGCGCTCGAGCTCGCGCAGCTGCACCAGCGTCTCGTTGGTTTGCGCGCTCGCCCCGACCAGGCCGGACATCGACAGGCTCAGCGATTGCTCCTTGGCGCGGGCCACTTCGGCGTCGCTGCGATAGCTCTCGGCGATTCTTTGCAGCTCCTCGAAGATCAGACGATCGTATTCCTCCATCTGCCGGCGCAGGTTGATCACCTGCAAGTGCGTGGCGCCGAGCTTGCTCTCGAGTTCGGCCTCCATCTTCGACGTGGTCAGATATTTCGTGCGCAGATCGTTGACGACCGGATTCGAGAGCGAGTCCGGAACCGCGGGGCCCGCCCGGCCTGACTTCAACAGATCCTCGATCTGCTGATAGCGCGCTTCGGCTCTCGCCGTGTCGGCGTGAGCCGCCACCATCTGCGCGTTGAGCTCGGTGAGCTGCTGGTCGGACATGAGGCCCGGCCGGTCTCCGCCCGTCACCACGATGCCCTTCTCCGCCTTGAACTTCTGGATGGCGAGGTCGGAGTCGAGCGACTGCTGCTTGAGCTCGGCGAGGCGCGTCTGCAGCCAGCCCGCGGCGCGCCGCGTCGCGTCGAACTTCGCGTCGAGCTGCTCGGTCAAGTACGCCTCGGCGAAGGCGTTGGCGACCGCCGCCGCCTTGGCGCGATCGGGCGACGTATACTCGACCGCCAGGACATAGGTGCGCGCCACGCGCCGCACGTCGAGATTGCTCTTGAGCTGCGCGATCGCCGCGCGTTGAAGCTGGTCTTCTTCCTCGCTGTCCGATTTCTGGCGGGTGACGAACCATCCGCTGAAGTCGAACGCCATCCGCAGCGCGCTCATCGCCTGGCCGATCAGCGTTCCCCGCGCTCCCATGAATTCCGGGTCACGGGTGAGCTTCATCGCCGAGATCACCGCGAGGGCGATCTTCTCGGACTTCATCACCTCCACCTGGCTGTCGATCGCGCCGGCGTCGAAAGTCAGCTCCGCGATCGAGGCCGAGAGTTCGTTCTTGTCCTTCTGACTGTCGATCAGAAGATCGGTTTTCGCCGTGTATTTCGGCGTCGCGGTGACGCAGTAGGCGAGCCCCAACAGGACGCCGATCGCCGCTGCGACGCCGACGACGCGCGCCTGCCGGCGAGCGGCGGCGAGCAACTGATCGAAATCGATCGGGTTTGCGAAGTCTCGCGAGTCCTGGCTCGCGCTGGTGTCGACGCTGGAAACTAACTCGACGCGCTTCAGCATTCGCTCCCACCGCACCGCCCGCGCCGCCACGCAGCCGTCAGTAACACAAGGGACCTTGCGTCCCGGACCGCTGGCCTCAATTACTCAGATCTACGGAGTCGCCGGGCTGGTCGACAGGCTGGTCGACGTCGTCAGGCCGCCGCCAACCGCGCCGGCGCCGAGGCTGCCGAAAGCCGACGCGCTGTTGACCTGTCCGAAAGACGCGGTCCCGGCGTTCGACCCCGTATTCGCGCCGCCAAGACTGCCGAGGCCGCCGGTCGGACCGCCGCTGCCGGCCCCGCCGCCGGCGCCTGTCGCCGCGGTGATCGTCCCGTTGGACAGGCCGATGAACGCGGTGATGAGCGGCGCGAGCCCGGACTGCGCGACCGCCTGCTGAATTTGCGCCGCCAGTTTCGGATCGGTGGCGGCCGAGAGCTGCGCCGCCTCCGCCAAGCCGGCGCCGATCGCGCCCTTCTGCGCATCATTGGCGTTCTTGGCCAGTTCGATCAGCGTCGCGACCAGACTCGGATCGGTCAAAACCAGACCGCGAACCCGTGTCGACAGCGGCAGTCCGGCGGAAGCGTAAGTCGTCAATAGGCTCTGCGGATCGGCCTTGAATTGTGCGATGACCGTGTCCGGAAGCTTGACGATGACCGACGCAGGCGAGGGCGCCGGCGTCGGCGAGTTCGGTTGCGCTTGCGCATCCTGCGCGCCAAGGACCAGCAACGTCGCCACGGCAGCCGCGCCCCACAGCGGGCGCATTCCGGTTCCGTTCAGCTTCATGACCGCCTCCACAAATTCAACGCAACTCAACTCGACTTCACTCGCTCTTTCGATTCGACGCCGCCGGCAGAGCCGTCGCCCTGCGCCTCTACGCACGCTTCCGCAAACGCTACCGGGTTGGACATGTCGGCACGCCGCTCAGCTTGGCGCAGCGGTCCTCCAGGTAGAGCACCGAGCCCTTGGTGCTCGCCGCGTCCGACGCGACGGTCGAGGTGGCGCTCGTGACCGTGGTGATCATGTTGAGGAACTTGGTGATCTCAACCTGGTCGGCGTTGTCGACGTAAATGATGTCATTGTCGCGCATGGGGAAGCGCCGCGCGGCGAAGAAGCCCGACGGATCGCGGAAATTCACCCGGAATATCGTCGGCGCATCGTCCTGACCGTTGGCGAAATTGGACAGATCCGCGCCCATCTTCTCTAGAGTCGAGCGCTTCTCGATCCGGTAGACGAACACCTGTCCCGGCTCGGCTCGGCTGTCGAGCAATCCGCCCGCCTTGCCCACCGCATCGCTCAGCGTCACGTTCTCTTGCAGGAACTTGAACTGCCCGCTGGCGCCTGTTGCGCCGAAGGCCATGAAGGCGCGCTGATACTGGTAGACGTACAGCGTGTCGTCCGGCTTGACGTAGATGTTTTCGTGCGGGTCCTTGACGAGGTTGAGGAAGTAGACCGTGCCCTTCAGGCCGTTGCGCTGAAGGGTGACAAACTCTTCGTAGCCCGGATTGCGGATGCCGCCGGCGCGTGAAATGGCGTCGAGAACGCGATCGCCCGCCGGATTGATGGCGATCCTGCCGGGATTGTTCACGTCCCCGACCACCGTGACCTGGGTCGACGTCTGCGCGACCAGCGCCACCACCGCTTGCGGCTCGATGGCGCGGTCCTTCAGCTTGTCGACGATCTCCTGCTGAATCGCCGGCGTGCCGCGGCCGAGCGCGCGGATCTGCCCGGCGTAGGGCACGGTGATATAGCCCTTGGAGTCGATCGTCTGCGAGGGAATCGAAACGAAATTGCCGGGACGGCTGCCGGCGTCGACAGGAATGAACAAACCGCCCGCTTGCGCCTCGAACAACGTCACTTGGACGGTGTCGCCAATCCCGACCTTGATCTCCGGAGCTGGGCCGTGGCCGGCGCCGAACGTGCGCAGCAGCGATCCCGGACCTGGGTCGGTGATGTACGGCAGAACGAAGCGATTGAGGTCGACCAGCACATAGTGGAGGATGGAGCCGCCGGAGTTCTCATTCAGCGCGACCGTCGCCTCGGCCTCGACGGTTCGACGCGACGGGCCGCTGTCGGGAATCATCGAACAGCTGGAAAGCGCGACCCCAACGATTGCCGTCGCCGCCATCTGTACAGCTCGCCTCATGCGCCCCCCAAGGCCAGCGGCTCTCCTTAAAGAAAAGTAAACAGATGTGCTTTACGAAAGGTAAATCTATCGGCGAACAAGCGGAATGCCAATCGTCCAATCCGGAGAAGGTGAACGTCCGCTGATCAATCGCTCTCGGCGAGGTCCAGTTGTTCTCAAAAGAGAGTTTTGTGGATGTTTGAGGATCTTCGCAGAGACTGCCAACCGATTGATTTGTTTTTACTGTTTACGCGACGATCCGATTCGATTGAACCGACGGGCCCGATCCCTAGAGCGTCGGACGCGCGAACCAGCGCGACAATCCGTCGCACGCCTTTCCTCCTCGCCGAGCGGTCGCGGCGCGACGCCTAGCCGCGGAAACATTGCGTTAACTCGCGCCGGATAGAGCAGGACCGAAGGCGGAATCGGAGGCTCTGGTCCCACCATGACGCTCGCGGTCATCGTGTTGCTCGGCTTTGTTCTTGGCCTCGCCTTCAATGTCTTCGCCCTTACAGCGCTATCCATCGTCATCGGCTTCGCCTGTGCGATCGCATACGCCAGCTTCGGCGTCGGGCCGGCGACGGCCTGGGCGACGCTGCAGGTGGCGGCCTTGCAGTTCGGCTACGTCTTCGGCGTCCTCGCAGCCGCGCGGCGGCTCGATCGCGAAACCCGCCTCGGCGGCAAGGACGTCGGCGCCAACGCCCGCTGAGCGCCGCCTCCTCCAGGTCCGTGGCGACGCGGCGCGCGGCGTCCGCAGCGCGTTTGCTCTTGCGCCTTCTTTGATCGGCCGATCGCGTCCGCCGCGTCGACGTCCCCGCGCTAATAGGCCCCATAGCGCAGCAAAGCGATGACGGTCTGCAGAAGGATCTTGAGATCGAGACACAGCGACCAATTGTTGATGTACCAGAGATCCCTGTCGATCCGGCGCTCCATGTCATCGAGCCGCGCCGTCTCTCCTCTCAAGCCTGCGACCTGGGCCGCCCCCGTGAGTCCGGGCTTGACGTGGCGCCGCAAGGCGTAGGCTCTGATCCGATCGCCGTACTCTTCGTCGTGCGCCAGCGCGTGAGGACGCGGGCCGACCAATGACATGTCGCCGCGAAGCACGTTCAACAATTGTGGCAACTCATCGATGCTGGTTCGCCTCAACATCCGGCCGATTTTCGTCACCCTCGGATCGCTCTGACGGGCCTGCGCGATGGAACCGCCGTCCTCCAGCGCCGTCATCGTCCGGAACTTGAAGATCACGAACTGACGACCGTCGAACCCGCCGCGGCGCTGACGGAAGATCGCCGGCCCCGGACTGTCGAGCTTGATGGCGACCGCCATCGCCAGTAGGAAAGGGGACAGCAACAGCAGCAGCGACCCCGCCAAGCCGACGTCGAGCGCTCGCTTGGCCAACCGTTCGCCGGCGCTCAACGGCGCGCGCTGCACGAGAATCGAAAAGTACGGATCGAGGCTCTGCTCGTTCGCGCAACCGAAAAGATCCCGCACCTTGCGGTCAGGGTAGAAGCGAACCGGCAGCGGCGAAATGCGCAACAACTCCAGCACCTGGGAGCGCGCTCGGTCCCGGCTCCACGGCATGACGAGGGCGAACTCCGTCGCCTCGCTACGACGCGCGATCTCGATCGCGCGGGCGACGCCGACACGGTCGACTTCGGTCAGCGCCTCGCCGCGGCCCGGTTCGCTCAAGGCGACCCTGGCGACCTCGTCGATCCCGAACTGAAGCAGATCAGCGCCTGACAGCCTTTCCATTTCGCGCGCGTCGCCGATGGTCACGACGGCTTGCCCCCTTATGACGCCGCGATCGACCCCCGACCTGAGCGCCGCCCCGAGCAAACGACGACTCGCAAGCAGGAGCAGGAAACCGAGGACGGCGAAGACGACCACCGCGCCGCGCGAGAACTCGGCGCCGATCTTCAGCAGGAACAACATGCCGGTCAGCAAGAGAACGCTCACCGCATAAACCTGCGCCAGTCGCCACACGTGCGGGCCCGAGTTCAGCACGCGTTGAATGCGATACAGTCCTCTGTTTTTCGCCAGCAGGCAGAGGATGGTCGCGCCCGCCAGTCCGATGGCGGGCGAACCTTCGGCGAAACCGATGTCGCCGGTTGTGCAATATCGGTAGAGCAGATTGGCGACGACGCCAGCGACGCCGAGACACAACACGTCGCACGCGCAAGCGATCATCGGCAACGCGCGGGACGAAACGCCGCCGGTTCGAATGACGGACGGCCGCGCAAAACTCGCTTGGTCAGCGGTGTACATCGCCGCCCCCCGAGCCATCCGCGCTGCGGTCGCTCGCCGCAGGTTCGGCGGCGCGACTGCCGCCGCAACCTCTACAGGGCGGGCGTCGCCGCGCCTCGAAGCTAGCGCGCGCGGAGAGTCCTCGTTCGCCCCGACAGACGACGATGCGGCTGACGCAGAACACTTCTCGACGCTCCCCCTGCGTCCCCGACGCCGCTTTCGGGAACGCGAACGCTACGCCGCATCGAAAGGCAGTGGATCGCAATCGATCCCCCGCCTGTACATTCGCGCGACAAACAGAATACATGTTCAAGTTGTTCTACAGTACAATTTGAACGACCGGACTTCAAGAACGTCCACTACGTACTTGCGCTCGTGGCGCGCGCTTTCCACGGGCGGCGCGAAACGCAACGGAATATTGATGTTCAACAGCAATTTCACGCCCGAGGCGAAGAATCTTATCCCCTGCAACCGGCCGCCCTGCGCGACGCGAGCGTCGAAGCGCGACAATTCGTCGCAAATGTCTCGGGTCGTCCCCCCCGCCCCGCGACGCCGATTGCGGCGAAGCCGCCGCCGACCGGCGAATGGATTTCGCCGCCTCACCGCCGCCTTTGGCGACGCCGCCGGGAAAGCGGGTCTTCTCAAGCGCCATCCGATCGCTGGCCGCCCCCGAAGCGCGCCGCCCGCTCGGCGACCGCGGAACGCGGTCGACGCGCCGTCGTCCCGATCCACGCGGGGGCCGCTTCGCCCTGGCGGCCGCCCTTCGCCAAGCAGATTCATAACGGGCGGGACGGCCCTTCGCTCGCCAACGGCGCCGCGCCGCGAAGCGATCCCCATTGCCGCAGAGGCGCTCAGCCGCTACCCAAGCGCACGAGAGGGGTCGGAGACCGAGCCTTGCGGGCGCGCTTTCCCGCAGCGCTCGGCCTCAGGCGACCGAGCGCCGGCGGGCCGCCGGCTTGGCCGAGGGGAGGCGCCTCATGGCCTCGATGAGAGCGGGCGCGCGCCTCGCTCTGGTCGCCGGCGCCGCCGGCTTGGCGCGAGATTGAAATGTTCGGGTGGCTGAAGCGCTGGACCGATCGCGAGGTTCGCTACCCGCCGGGCGGCGAGGGCGAGGTCATCTACGCGATCGGCGACATCCACGGACGCTTGGATTGCCTCCGCCGCGCCCACGACCTCATCGACCGCGACGTCGCGCGACGGGCGCGCGGGGAAAGCGCGACCGAGGTCTACATCGGCGACTACGTCGATCGCGGTCCCGACTCGAAGGGCGTGCTCGACGCGCTCGTCGCGCGCGCGGGCGCGGTCAGGCTCGTCGCCTTGCGCGGCAACCACGAAATCATGTTCGAGTCGTTCCTTCGGGGGCTTCTGGCGTTCGACGACTGGCGCCGCTTCGGCGGCCTCGAAACGGTCCTCTCCTATGGAGTCGACGCGAAAGCCCTGCTCGCCAAAGGCTCGGTGCATCCGCTCGACTTCGCCGAGAAGATTCCCGTTTCGCATCTTCGCTTCATATCCTCCCTGCAGACGATCCATGTGTCGGGGCGCTATTGTTTCGCCCACGCCGGGATCCGACCAGGGATCGCCATCGAACGACAGACGATCGAGGACACGGCGTGGATCCGCGACGATTTCCTCGGCTATTCGGGCGACTTCGGCTCAGTCGTGGTTCACGGACATACGCCGGTCGCCAAGGTCGAATTTCGCGCCAATCGGATCAACGTCGACACCGGGGCCTACGTGACCAACCGGCTCGCCGTGCTGCGCATCGACGCGAACGGCCCCGAGCTTCTGGAGCATGAACGCCAATGACGACGGCGAGCGCAACCATCCCGCGCGACGCGCGCTTCTGGATCGGCATGGTCTTCCTCGTCGCCGTTGCGTTGACGGTGATCTCCTACGGTTCGGCCTCGACGGTTCAGATCAACCTCGCCGCCTTGACCTTCGCCTTGATCGCCATGTCGACCCTCGGACGGCCCATCGGCGCGCGTCGCGTCGCCCGCGTCCAGACGACGGCGATCGTCGTCATCGCCGTTCTGCTCGCCTACGCGGCCCTCCAGACCGTTCCGTTCAGCCAATTCGCCAATCCAGCGTGGCGGTCGGTTCGCGACAATCTCGCGCCCGTCGCCGGAACGATCTCCGTCGCGCCCGGAATGACGCTCGAAGCGCTGACCGCGCTCGCGCTGCCGTTTCTCGTCTTCATCGCCGCTCTATCGTTGTTCCAGGGCGACGCCGAGACGCTGCTGCTCTGGCGCGCGCTCGCCTATTTCGGCGCGGGATACGCCGTGTTCGGCATCCTGCAAGAGCTGCTCCTTCGTGACCAGATCCTGCTCGATCCCAAGAAGTTCTATGTCGGCTCCCTCACCGCGACCTTCATCAACCGCAACACCGCGGGCACGTTCTTCGGCGTCGCCTTCCTGCTCAACTTCGGGCTTGGGTTCTTCTACCTGCGCCGGGTCCGCGTTCGCGCGTTGGCGAAGAAGGCGTCCAACTTCGCCATCGGCTTGGGCGACAAGTACGGGATGGTCGTGATCCACGCCTTCGCATGTCTGGTGATCGCGGTCGCGCTTTTCCTCACCCAGTCGCGAGGCGCGGTCGGCGCCACCTTCGTCGCCGCGGCGCTCGCCACAAGCCTGATGATGACGCGCAAGCTGACCGCGGACAAGGAAACCGACGACGAGAAGAAAGATCGCGCTCCCTGGCGCCGCTTCACGACGATCGCCGGCGGCCTGATCGCGCTGGTCGGGTTCTTCGCTCTGTTCGCCGGTCGGTCGACCTACCGGATGGAGGAGCAAGGCGCCGACGACGCCCGCTGGTGCGCCTTCGGATCGACGATCAAGGCGATACGAGACAACTGGCTGCTCGGAACGGGATTCGGGGCGTTCGAGGACACCTTCCGCGTCTACCGCGATGAAACCTGCGCCGGCATCTTCGGCGTCTGGGAGCGCGCGCATAACTTCTTTCTCGAAGGCTATCTGGGGCTCGGCCTGGCGTTCGCCGTCGCGCTGGTCATCGCCTACGTCGTCCTCGGCCGCGCGTTGATGGTCGGCGTGCGAACGCGGCGCCGCTTCCGCTTCGTCCCGGTGATGGCGCTTTCGGCGCTCGTCCTCGTCAGCGCTCATTCGCTGGTCGACTTCTCGCTCCAGATCCCAGGCTTCAGCGTCTATTTCGCCGCAGTCCTCGCCTCCGCGGTCGCCATCTCCCTCGAACGCCTGAGCGCGCCAGCGGTCCCCGACGACCGTTAAGGGCGAGGGTCGAGATCGCGGCTTTCTTGGCGACGGCCGGACGCCGTCGCGCCCGGACCGATCCGACGAGACGCCCGCATCTCGACCGCAGTGGACGGTCGGCGGACCCTTAGGTAGGTTCTTGAAAGCGCGACGGCCAACCACGCCGGCCCCGGCGGAGGGCGAACGATGCGGGCGCGATCGGCGTTCATTGCGACGCTCGTCATCGCCTGGCTCTGCGGAGGGGCGGCGGCTCAGAACGCCGCCAGCGAAGGCGGAGCGCCGTCGGCGCCGGAGCGACGCGACGATCCGACCGAAAGCCCGAGCTGGAGGGATCGCGTCGCCGCGGCGCGCGAGCGTCACGCCGCGTGGCTCGCCTGCGTCTCGGCCAAGCTGAGCAGTTGTGCGCCGACGCCGTCGGAGGAGCGTGAAGATCCCATGGAGCGGCTGCTCAACGACGACACGCTGCGCCCGGGCGACATCGTCTCCACCCCGGAAGGGCTCAAAGTGTTTCGCGGGCAGGTTGGCGCGCCGCATCGCCTCGAGGATTTTCAGTAGCCGAGTCGCCGGCCGCGAGGGCCGCGCTGTGAATGAGTTCGCCGATCGAGGTTGGTTCCGTCGCGACGGACGGAGATCGCGCAGCGGACCTGCCGGCCCTTAGAATGCAGCAGCTCTTGCAACCGATCGCAGAACGCATGTCCCGGCGAGCGCGGCGCCTCCGCCCATGTCACGACCAGATCGCCCTGAGCTCCCGGTCTTCCGCCGCACCGCCATCGTCGCTGTCCATCGCGAATCTTCGATGACCCAACGGAATCAGGCCAAAACGACTTCGTCAACGAGCTGTTAAGCAAGTTGTCGTCGTAACCGCGCCGTAACTGCGCAACCAGAGCGCGAACCGATCGCCGAGCGCGCGGCGGCGATTCGGCCTTACCCAGAACAAGAAGCAGTTGCAGATATGGCTTAGAACCGGCCGCCAGTTGGGAATGTCGACCCGGACGGGTCGATCCCGCCGCCCGATTTTGGCGCGTTTATCGCCGCCGGCGGCGACATTTAGCTCACGAGCGCAACCTCCGATAGGCGGAGCGTCGCGATCTCAGACGAGGATGACGATCATGGCCAATGACAAGATGGCGGCGCAAATGTCGAGCAAGGACGGCTTCATCGCCGCGCTCGACCAGAGCGGCGGATCCACCCCCGGCGCCTTGCGCCTCTATGGCGTCGCGGACAGCGAATACAGCGGCGACGTCGAGATGTTCAAGCTCGTGCACGAAATGCGCGTGCGCATCATCAGCTCGCCGGCCTTCCGTGGCGAGAAAGTCATCGGCGCGATCCTTTTCGAGCGCACGATGGACGGACTCGCGAAAGGCAAGCCGGTTCCAACCTTCCTGTGGGAGGAGCGGGGCGTCGTTCCGTTCTTGAAGGTCGATAAAGGGCTCGAGGCGGAAAAGGACGGCGTCCGTCTGATGAAGCCGATGCCGGACATCGAGCCGCTTCTCGCCAGGGCGGCGAAGCTCGGCGTCTACGGGACGAAGATGCGCTCGGTCATCAATCTGGCCTCGAAGACAGGCGTCGCCGCGATTGTCAGACAGCAGTTCGAGGTCGGCGAACAGATCGCCAAGCACGGCCTGATGCCGATCCTCGAGCCGGAGATCTCGATCAAGAGCCCGGAAAAAGCCGCCGCGGAGGCGATCCTTCTCGCCGAACTGACCAAAGGGCTCAAGGCCTTGCCGGCCGGCCGGCAAGTGATGTTCAAGCTGACGCTGCCGGAGGCGCCGGATTTCTATTTGCCTCTCATTCACGACAAGCGCGTCGCCCGCGTCGTCGCGCTTTCCGGCGGCTACACGCGGGCTGAGGCGTGTCGACGTCTCGCCGCCAATCATCGGATGATCGCGAGTTTCTCGCGCGCTTTGGCTCAAGACCTCAGGCGTTCGATGAGCGACGACGAATTCAACGCGGCGCTGGCCAGCGCCATCGACGAAATCTACCGCGCCTCGGTGGTGAAGGTTTGACGCTGAACTACGGGCGCCGATGCGAGGGCGATCGCTGACCGGTTGGGCGTCTTCTTCCCAATTCGCGGCGACCGGCCGCCATCCGCCTGAGCGGTCCTAAACGCGGGCGGCAAGCGAAAGGGCTTTCCGCGAGCGGAGAGATGTGCGCTGGCCGCAGCGTCGGCGCTCCATTGAGGGCTTGGCGGCGATTGCGCGCGAGACGAATTGGCGTTCGGCGGTGGGGCTCACGTTTGCCCGAAGCCCGCTCGTCGCCTTCCGCTGACGCCGCCGCTGCGATAAATCTTGCGCATGCCGACCCGTGAAACGCCGCCCGAAGACCTCTCGCCCGACGCCGCCCGCGCCGAGCACGCGCGCCTCGGCGCGGAGATTGCCGAGCATGACCGCCGCTACCACGGCGAAGACGCGCCGATCATTTCCGACGCCGAGTACGACGCGCTGCGGCGCCGCTACGCGGCGCTGGAGGAGGCGTTTCCGGCGCTGGCCGACGCCGAATCGCTCAGCCGCAAAGTCGGCGCGCCGCCGGCGAAGGAATTCGCCAAGGTCCGCCACGCCGCGCCGATGTTGTCGCTCGGCAACATCTTCGCCGACGAGGAGGTCGCCGAGTTCTGCGCCCGGGTGCGCCGCTTCCTCGGCCTCGGCGACAATGCTCCGCTCGAAGCGACCGCCGAGCCCAAGATCGACGGGCTCTCCTGCTCGCTGCGCTACGAGCAGGGCGCGCTGAAGCAGGCGGCGACGCGCGGCGACGGCTACGAGGGCGAGGACGTCACCGCCAACGTTCTCGCCATCGCCGCCGTGCCCAAGACGCTTCATGGCGCGCCCGCGCTCTTCGAGGCGCGCGGCGAAGTCTATATGGCGAAGACCGACTTCGCGGCCCTCAACGCGCGCCAGCAGGCGGCGGGCAAGCCGGCGTTCGCCAATCCGCGCAACGCCGCCGCCGGCTCGCTGCGCCAGCTCGACCCGAACGTCACCGCCGAGCGGCCGCTCAAGTTCTTCGCCTACGCCTGGGGCGAGATCAGCGAGCCGTTCGCCGCCACCCAGATGGGGGCGATGGAGGCCTTCCGCCGCTTCGGCCTGCCGGTCAATCCGCTGACCCGGCTGTGCCGTTCGGCCGCGGAAATGCTCGCCCGCTTCCGCGCCATCGAAGCCGCGCGGGCGGACCTCGGCTACGACATCGACGGCGTCGTCTACAAGATCAACGACCTCGTCTTGCAGCAGCGGCTCGGCTTCGTCTCGCGCAGCCCGCGCTGGGCGGTCGCGCACAAGTTCCCGCCCGAACGCGCGACGACCACGATCGAGGCGATCGAGATCCAGGTCGGGCGCACCGGCGCGCTGACGCCGGTGGCGAAGCTGAAGCCGGTCACGGTCGGCGGCGTCGTCGTCTCCAACGCCAGCCTGCACAACGAGGACGAGATCGCCCGGCTCGACGCGCGCGTCGGCGACACGGTGGTGGTGCAGCGCGCGGGCGACGTCATTCCGCAGATCCTTGAGGTGGTCGCCGCCAAGCGCCCGGCGGGCGCCGAGCCGTTCGTCTTCCCGCAGGTCTGCCCGGTCTGCGATTCGGCGGCGCTGCGCGAGATCGACGAGAAGACCGGCGAGGCCGACGTGGTGCGCCGCTGCACCGGGCGTCTGGTCTGCCCGGCGCAGGCGGTCGAGGGCCTCAAGCACTTCTGCTCGCGCAACGCCTTCGACATCGAGGGGCTCGGCGATAAGCAGATCGAGCTGTTCTACGGCCAGGGCCTGATCAGGATCGCCGCCGACATCTTCACGCTTGCCGCGCGCGATGGCCGCGACCGGCCGCCGCTCAGCGAGTGGGACGGCTTCGGCGAGACCTCGGCGCGCAACCTGTTCGCGGCGATCGAGGCGCGACGGACGATCCCCCTCAATCGTTTCCTCTACGCGCTCGGCGCGCGCCACGTCGGCGAGACCAACGCGCGCCGGCTGGCGCGCCATTTCGGCGACTTCGATTCGCTACGCGCGGCGGCGCTGGGCGCCGACGGGGCGCAAGCGCTCGCAGCCATCGAGGGGATCGGCCCGGTGGTCGCCGAGTCGGCGGTCGACTTCTTCGCCGAGCCCCACAACCAGAGGGCGCTCGACGCGCTGCTGGCTGAGGTGAAGGTCGAGCCGATGGAGGCGGTCGAGACCGGCCATCCGCTCGCCGGCAAGACCGTCGTCTTCACCGGCTCGCTCGAGCGCATGACCCGCGACGAAGCCAAGGCCTTCGCCGAGCGGCTCGGCGCGAAGGTTTCCGGCTCGATCTCGGGCAAGACCGACCTGGTGGTCGCCGGTCCCGGCGCCGGCTCGAAGCTCGCCAAGGCGCGCGAGCTCGGCGTCGAGACGATCGACGAAGCCGAATGGCTGCGGCGCGCCGGACGGGAGTGAGGCGGCCGCGCCCCTCGCCTTGAGGAGCGCGGCCGCATCGGCGTCGGCTAAGGCTGCGCCGCCGGCCCTTCGCCCTTTTTCCCGTCCGCCCATAATATCTCCATGATCCTGTAGGACGAGGGGTCGCGCGGCGCAGCGTTCGCCGCGAGGGGAAGGGGATGCGATGGCGACGCTGTTGTCGGGCGCCATGACGATCGGGCCGGCGACGGAAGCGGACCTCAACGCGATCGAGGCCCTTGAGGTCGCCGCGTTCCCCGCCGACCGCCTGTCGCGCCGTTCGTTGCGCGCCTTTATTCGCGCCCCCCACCGGCCGCTGATGGTCGCCAAGTTCGGCGACGCGGTGGCCGGCTACGCGCTCGTCGCCTTGCGCAAGGGCGGCGCCGCCGCGCGGCTCTATTCGATCGCCGTCGACCCGGCCCAGGCCGGCCGCGGCGTCGGCCGCGCCCTGTTGCAGGCCTGCGAGCGCTACGCGCGCGCGCGCGATCGGCGCGCCATGCGCCTCGAGGCGCGCTACGACAACGCCGCCGCGATCGCTCTCTATGAGAAGATGGGCTATCGACGGTTCGGCCACTACGAGGCCTATTACGCCGACGGCGCCGCGGCGGTGCGCTTCGAGAAGCGCCTCGAAGCGCCGCCGGAGCGGCCTGCGCGATGACCTGCTCAAAAGTTCATCGCCGCCGGCCGCTCGCCGCGGCGACGCAACCTTCCGCCTGCCCTATGATGCGAGGACGAACGTGATTCGCGCCCGCCGCGACGTTGCTCCCGTTCTTTCTCTTCGCTCGGCCAAGGAGCCGATCGGCCTGATGATTCCAACCTTTGCCCGAAACCCGGCGCGGCCGCTGCGGCGCGCCCTGCGTCCTGCGGGCTCGCCATGAACGGCGGCTGGGTGATCCTCGTCGATCACGCGCGCGACTTCCCCAACGGGGAGACGCCGCATAAGGTCATCCTCACCAGCGACTATCTGGCGCGGCCAAAGCTGTTCGCCAGCGACGGACGCGCCAAGATCATCAACCTGTCGCGCTCCTACAACTACCAGTCGAAGGGCTACTACGCCTCGCTGCTCGCCGGGGCGCGCGGCCATCGCGTCATCCCCAGCGTCGAGACGATGCTCGAATTGCGCGAGCGCAAGCTCTACGAGCAGTCGCTGCCCGACCTGCAGGAGGCGCTGACCGCCGCCGCCCATCGCGCCCACGCCGACGAGACGACCACCTTCGATTTGTTGTTCTGCTTCGGGCTGACGCAGGATTCGCGCTTCGAGGCGTTCGGCCGGCTGCTGTTCGACTGGTACCGCTGCCCGGCGATCGAGGTGACGATCACGCCGGGCAAGCGCTGGAAGATCGAACGGTTGCGGGCTCGGCCGCTCGCCAAGCTCGGCCCCGAGGAGGTCGAGTTCTTCCGCGACGCGTTGCACCGCCACACCGAGCGCGACTGGCGCGCCCCGCGCGCCCGCACCTCGCCGACCTATTCGCTCGCCGTGCTCCACGATCCCGAGGAGAAGCTGCCGCCCTCCTCGATCGAGACGATCCGCTATTTCCAGAAGTTCGCCGAGCGCCAGTCCGTCGGCGTCGGCCTATTGACCAAGCGCCAGCTCGCCGAGCTCGCCGAGTTCGACGGCCTGTTCATCCGCGCCACCACCTCGATCGACGACTACACCTACCGTTTCGCGCTGCGCGCGCAGCAGGAGCGGATGCCGGTGATCGACGACCCGGTGTCGATGATCCGCTGCACCAACAAGGTCTACCTGCAGGAGCTGATGGAGGCGCACGGCGTGCCGATCCCGCCTACGGTGATGCTCGCCGAGGACGACGACCTGGTCAAGGCGGAGAAGCTGCTCGGCTGGCCGATGGTGGTGAAGATCCCCGACGGCTCGTTCTCGCGCGGCGTCCATAAGGTGGCCGACTTCCAGTCGCTGAAGACGCTGACCGACAAGCTGTTCGTCGACACCGACCTGCTGCTCGCGCAGCGCTTCCTGCCGACCGACTTCGACTGGCGGGTCGGCGTGCTGGGAGGCGAGCCGCTGTTCGTCTGCCAGTACCTGATGGCGCGCGGCCATTGGCAGATCATCAAGCACGAGCCGGGCGGGGCGCGCGAGGGCGGCCATCGCACCATGGCGATCGAAGCGGCGCCGCCGGAGGTGATCGACGTCGCCTTGCGCGCCGCGCGCGCGATCGGCGACGGCCTCTACGGCGTCGACATCAAGCAATCGTCGGAGGGGCTGGTGGTGATCGAGGTCAACGACAACCCCAACATCGATCGCGGCGTCGAGGACGAGGTCGCCAAGGAAGAGCTGTGGACCCGCATCCTGCAGTGGTTCATCAAACGCATCGATCATCGCTAGGCGCTCTCCGGCTACCCCTTTGCGGGGGAAGGCGGCCGGATGAGCGGAAAGCGCCGCAAGGCGCCGTTTCCCGAGAAGAGAGCGCGCGCCAGACCCCTCGCCCCCAGCCCTCTCCCGCAAGGGGCTAACGGATTCACACATCCGAGTTCGAAATCTTCTCGGTCCGATGTGCCTGATCCGTGCTCGCCGTCCGCAGCCCGTCGAAAGACGGGCGTCCTTTCGGACGCCCTTTGGCCGAGCCCGCTCCGCGGGTCGCGCGCTCACGCGCGCGCCTTGACCGCTGCGCGCGGCTCAGGCTCTTAGCTTCCATGGTCTTTGCTGAGCGAAGCCGGCCCTGCGGGGCCGGCTCGCGCAGCAAAGACCATGGAAGGCCCTTCGCCACATCGGAACGGCGCTGGCGCCGCGAAGCGGCCGAAGCGTAGCGTAGGAGCGGCGAAGCCGCTTGACGGCGACGGGCCGATGTGGCCGCCGGCCGACAAAGATGTGTGAACGTCGTAGGCACGCGGGCGACGTTCACGCCGTCGCCACCCGCCGCCCCTGTTCGTCGATCACGCGCTCGCCGTTCTCCTTGACGAACTCGCCGCGCTGGGGCGGCAGGAGGTCGATCACGCTCTCCGCCGGCCGGCACAGCCGCACGCCTTTCGGCGTCACCACCAGCGGCCGCTCGAGCAGAATCGGATGGGTCGAGATCGCCGCCAGCAGCGCCTCGTCGCTGAGCGCGGGATCGTCGAGGCCGAGCTCCTTGAAGGGCGTCCCCTTCGTGCGCAGCACGTCGCGCGCGCGAAGGCCGGCGCGGGCGACGAGCTGTTCGAGCAGCGCCCGGGTCGGCGGGCACTTCTGGTAGTCGATGACGTGCGGCTCGACGCCGGCGTTGCGGATCAGCCCCAGCACGTTGCGCGAAGTCGCGCATCGCGGGTTGTGGTAGATGACGACGTCCATCCTCGCCTCCTTGCTGGCGACGGCGCCTGCTTCGCCGCGGCGCCTTTCGCTCTACTCTAAGGCCTGCTACCCAGCCGGTCCATGAAGCGCGAAATCACCGAGGCCGGCGTCTCGCCCGGCGCCACGCTCGTCGGCCTCGGCGCGATCGCGCTGTGGAGCGTGCTGGCGCTGCTCACCGCCTCGGCCGGCGCCGTCCCGCCGTTCGAGCTGGCGGCGTTGACCTTCGCCCTCGGCGGCGGCTTCGGCCTTCTCTACGCGGCCCGGCGCGGCCGCCTCGCCGCGCTTCGCCAGCCCTGGCCGGTTTGGGCGGTCGGCGTCGGCGGCCTGTTCGGCTATCACGCGCTCTATTTCGCCGCGCTGAGCCGCGCCCCGCCGGCGGAGGCGAGCCTGATCAACTATCTCTGGCCGCTCTTGATCGTGCTGATGTCGGCGCTGCTGCCCGGCGAGCGGCTGCGCGCGCGCCACGTCGTCGGCGCGGCGCTCGGCTTCGCCGGCGCGGCGACGCTGTTCGTCGGCAAGATCGCCGACGGCCTGTCGACGAGCGCGCTCGACCCGCGCGTCGCCAGCGGCTACGGGCTGGCGCTCGCCTGCGCCTTCGTCTGGTCGAGCTATTCGGTGCTGTCGCGGCGGCTGAAGGCGGCGCCGACCGAGGCGGTGGCCGGCTTCTGCCTCGCCACCTCGGCGCTGGCGGCGCTGTGCCATTTCGCCTTCGAGGCGACCGTCGTCCCGGCCGGCTTGCAGCAATGGGCGGCGATCGTCGGCCTCGGGCTCGGCCCGGTCGGCCTCGCCTTCTATGTCTGGGACTACGGGGTCAAGCACGGCGACCTCAAGCTGCTCGGCGTCGCCGCCTACGCCGCGCCGGCGCTGTCGACCGTCATCCTCGTCGCCGCCGGCTTCGCGCCCGCCACGCCGTCGCTCGCCCTCGCCTGCGCGCTGATCGTCGGCGGCGCGCTGGCGGCGGCGCGACAAGGCTGATCCGGCAAAAAATAAGGCCGGCTGAAGCGCCGGCCTGGGTGAAAACGGACGCCTCGCCCGGCGCGCCTACGCCTCGACCTTGGTCTTCGGCTTCAGCACCTGGCGGCCCTTGTACATGCCGCTCTTGAGGTCGATGTGGTGGGGACGACGCAGCTCGCCCGAATCCTTGTCCTCGACGTAGGTCGGGGCTTTCAGCGCGTCGGCCGAGCGGCGCATGCCGCGGCGCGAAGGCGAGGTTTTTCGTCTCGGAACAGCCATCGAACGGACTCCAAAAGACAATGGCGCCCGGCGACGGCGCCGAACGCGAAAAGGGGATCGGAAGCGCGGCTCATACACGCAAAAGCGCCGCGACGCCAGCCCCCTCGCGCCGCCGCGGCGCCGCTTGCGCCGACCTCGAGGCCTTCCCCTCAGGCGGTGCCGTGCGTCTCGAACATGGCCATGTCCATCGCCTCGCGGGCGCTGCGGCCGGCCCACACCACGAACTGGAAGGCCTGAAAATAGTTCTCGCAGGCGCTGAGCGCAGCGTTGACGATGGTGCTGCACTGCGCGTCGCTCGCCTGCGCCCCGCCCGCCAGGCAATGGGCGTGGCGGAACATCACGATGTCGTCGTGGCTCCAGACGTCGAAATGGCCGAGCCACAATTGCGCGTTGATCTGGTGGACGAGGGCGACGATCTCCGCCCGGCGCCGCGCCGGGATTTTCAGGTCGAACGAGCAGCTCACGTGCAGCGACTCGGTCTCGGGCAGCCAGGTGAAGGCGACTTCGTACTGGGCCCAAATACCCGCGACGAGGATCGAGATCTCGTCTTCGTCGGAGCGCTCGAACGCCCATTCGTTCATGGCGGCGAGCCGCTCGACGACGTCCACGGGATGCTCGCGACGTTCGGCGGACAGAGTTTCGTTGGCGATCATCGGTGCGCTTTCGCGAAGGTGGGGCGGGACTTGAGGAACGCTTACGCACGTTGCCGCGGCCGGCGTCTCAATTTACGCCCCGATTCGCTTGCGCCGACCTTACTCCGCAGTGCGCCGCAGGAACGCGCGCCAGACTCGATGATTCGCGGCCGTCCGTAAATCGCGTCGGACGCCTCGTCCACAGAACCCGGCAGGCGAATTCGGCGCGCCCTCCTTGACGCAACGTCCGATTTCGCCCTCAGCCCTCCGGCTTCGACGCGGCGAGTTTCGCCTCCAGCGCGGCGAGCCGCGCCGCCAGCTTCTCGTTCTCGGCGCGGGCGAGCGCGGCCATTTCGCTGACCGCCTCGAATTCCTCGCGCGAGACGAAGTCCATGCCCGCCATCAGCCGCTCGAGCCGGCTGCGGGCGAAGGTCTCCGCCTCGCGCTTCGCGCCCTCGGCGAAACCGGCGGCGTCGGTCATCAAGCGCGACAAATCGTCGAACAGGCGGTTGCGCGTCTGGGGCATCGTAAAAAAAACTCCGGAAGACGGGAATAGGCGCCGGCGAAACGCCATTCTGGCGCCGCGGCGCGGCCGGCGGCAAGAGCGGGCGCGACGATTAGGCGGTCAGCAGCGCCTTGACGATCGCGCTCGCCCTGCCGAAGTCCATCCGACCCGGATGCTTCTCTTTCAACGCGGCGATCACCTTGCCCATATCCCTCAGGCTCGAGGCGCCCGCGGCGGCGATCGCCTCCTTCGCCGCGGCGGTCATCTCCGCCTCGTCCATCTGCTTGGGTAGGAACTCGCTGATCACGGCGATCTCGGCGCTTTCCTGCTGGGCGAGGTCTTCGCGCCCCGCATCGCGGTAGATGGCGAGCGATTCCTGTCGGGTCTTGACCATCTTGGTCAGCAGCACGAGCTCATCGGCGCGGCTGACGATCTTGCCGGCGCCGCGCGCCTCGATCTCGCGGTCTTTGAGCGCCGCCATCATCAGGCGCAACGCGCCGACGCGCGTCTTGTCGCCGGCCTTCATCGCCACCTTGAGCTCGCCGCTCACCGCGTCGCGCATCGCAATCGCTTCGGCCATGATTCCTCGCGGGGGTTTCGCCGCGTCCCACAGCCGCTTGACGCGCCGCGTCCCGGGCGCTTAAGCACTGGCGGATGTCAGGCGCGCCCCTTCATAGTCAAACCGTGGTTCCGGTTCAAGGCGAAGCCGGCCACGGCTGGTCCGCGCGCCGGCCCACCGCTCTGCTCATCCTCGCCAACGGCGCGACGATCGAGGGCTTCGGCGTCGGCGCGGTCGGCTCGGCGGTCGGCGAAGTGTGCTTCAACACGGCGATGACGGGTTATCAGGAGATCCTCACCGATCCGTCCTACGCCGGGCAGATCATCACCTTCACCTTCCCCCACATCGGCGTCGTCGGCGCCAACGAGGAGGACATCGAGACCGTCAATCTCGCCGCCTCGGCGGGCGCGCGCGGGGCGATCTTTCGCGCCGAGATCGCGGAAGCGTCCAATTTCCGCGCTTCGCGCCGGCTCGACGACTGGCTGAAAACGCGCGGAATCATCGGTCTGGTCGGAATCGACACCCGCGCCCTGGCCGCGACCATCCGCCGCCACGGCATGCCCAACGCCGTCATCGCCCACCATCCCGACGGCGCTTTCGATCGCGCCGCGCTCGCCGCCGAGGCGGCCGCCTGGCCGGGGATCGACGGAATGGACCTGGTGCCCGGCGTCACCTCGACCCAGCGCTACGATTGGGACGAGACGAGCTGGAAGTTCGGCCGCGGCTACGGCAAGCGCGAACGCGCCGACTATCGCGTCGTCGCCGTCGACTACGGGATCAAGCGCAACATCCTGCGCCTGCTCAGCGACTACGGCTGCATGGTGACGGTGGTCCCGGCGACCGCCACCGCCGAGGAGATTCTCGCGCTGAAGCCGGACGGCGTCTTCCTCTCCAACGGTCCCGGCGACCCGGCCGAGACCGGCAAGTACGCCGTGCCGACCATCCGCGCGCTGCTCGACGCGCGCATCCCCGTCTTCGGCATCTGCCTCGGCCACCAGATGCTCGGGCTAGCGGTCGGCGCGCGCACGCTGAAGATGCCGCAGGGCCACCACGGCGCCAACCATCCGGTGAAGGACTTCACCACCGGCAAGGTCGAGATCGTGTCGATGAACCACGGATTCGCCGTCGATCCCGCGACGCTGCCCGGCAACGTCAGCCAGACCCACGTCTCGCTGTTCGACGGCACCAATTGCGGCATCGCGCTCGACGATCGACCCGCCTTCTCGGTGCAGTACCATCCCGAGGCTTCGCCGGGGCCGCGCGACAGTCACTATTTGTTCCGGCGCTTCGTCGCCATGATGGCGAAGGCGAAGGCGGCCTGAGCCGCCCTGCCCCTATCCTCGCCTTCTTCCCGCTCACGCGGGGAGAACGGAGGGCGCGCCGCCGCTTGATTTGAAAGCCAGTCGTTCTACTGCGACAGTTCCTCCGCCAGACGGCGCATGAAGGCGACGCAGGCGGAAAGCTCGGACAGCGCCAAGAATTCGTCGGGCTTGTGCGCCTGGTCGATCGATCCGGGGCCGCACAGAATCGTCGGCAGGCCGGCGCGCTGGAAATGGCCGCCCTCGCTGGCGAACGGAACGGTGAGGACGCGCTGCTTGCCCGCGAGACGGAGCGCCAGCGCCGCGGCCGGCGCGTTGCCCTTCGCCGCAAGGGCGGGAACGTCGACCTCCAGCGTCGTCGCGACGCTCGGGCCCGAGACGTAGCGCGTCAGGCGCGGCGTCGCGACCGCGTCGACATAAGCCTGCACCCGCGCCGCCGCCTCGCCCGCCGGGACGCCCGGCAAGCCGCGGAACTCCCAGTGGAAGACGCATTCGCGGGCGAGGATGTTGCGCGCCGTTCCGCCGCGGATCATGCCGACGCACAGCGTCGAATAGGGCGGATCGAAGCGCGGATCGCTTTTCTCCGGCGCCTCGAGCTCTCGCGCCAGGCGGCCGATCTCGCTGACGATGTCGCCGGCGATCGCCACCGCGTTGGCGCCGAGCGTCGGCTTGGCCGAGTGCGCTTCCAAGCCGAGGACGCGAGTGTGGAAAGTCGCCACGCCCTTGTGCGCGTCGGCGACCTCCATCCTCGTCGGCTCGCCGACGATCGCCAGCGCCGGGCGCGGAGCGTCGCGGCCGAACCGGGCGATGAGGCCGAGCGAGCCGAGGCAGGTGGTCTCCTCGTCATAGCTGAGCAGGATATGGATCGGGCGCTTGAGCGGCGCGGCCTGAAAGAAGGGGACCATGGCCAGCGCGACGGCGTCGAAGCCCTTCATGTCGCAGGCGCCGCGCCCGTAGAGGCGGCCGTCGGCCTCGCGCAGGCGGAAGGGGTCGCCGCTCCATTCCTGCCCTTCGACCGGCACGACGTCGGTATGGCCCGAGAGGACGACGCCGCCGTCGACTGGCGGCCCGATGGTCGTCATCAGCGCCGCCTTATCCCCGGCGGCGTTGGGCGCCCGCCAGGTCGGCGCGCCGAGACCGGCGAGGTAGGCTTCGACATAATCGATCGCCGGCAGGTTCGACCGGTCGCTGACGCTGTCGACCGCGACCAGGCGCGCGAGGATCGCCTTGGCGCGGGCTTCGATTTCGTCGGTCATGCCCGGGCCTCCCGAGACGGTCGTCGGCCCCGATCATAGAGGGTCGCGGACGCCTGTCGAGGCGGGCGGGCGAAAGGGTCAGTCGATGACGATGCGGTTGCGCCCGTTCGCCTTGGCGCGGTAGAGCGCCTGGTCGGCGCGCCTGATCAGGTCTTCCGCGCCCTCGTCGTCGCGCCGCTCGGCGACGCCGAACGAGGCGGTGACGGTGCCGACGACGGCGCCGCTCGACCCGACCGCCCATTTCTTGGCTTCGAGCCGCCTGCGCACCTGGTCGGCGAGGCTCGCCGCCTGGGCGGAGCGCGCGCCCGGAAAGACGATGGCGAACTCCTCGCCGCCGATGCGCGCGACGACGTCGCCCTCGCCGACGACGTCGGTCAGCGTCTCGCCGAACATCTTCAGCACCATGTCGCCGACCGGATGGCCGAACTTGTCGTTGATCGCCTTGAACCAGTCGAGGTCGCAGATCGCCAGGCACAGCCCGTCGGCGGCGGGCGTCTCGCGCAGCGCCGCCTTGAGCTTCTGATCGAAGAAGCGGCGGTTGCCCAGGCCGGTGAGCGGATCGCGCAGCGCCTTGTCGGTCGCCTCGGCGAGGTTGGCGCGCAGCTTGTCGATCTTCGCCACCGAATCGTCGAGGGTGCGCGACAGGTCGTCGACCTTGGTTTGAATCTTCTGGTTCTCTTCGATCAGCGAAATCACCACGGCGCGGATCTGCTCGGGCTTGTCGAGCTGCGGCAGCGTGTCGTTGGCGCGCGAGAGAGAGTCCGAATAGCGGCTGTTGGCGGACAAGTGTCCTTTCAGCAGCCGCACGATCGTCGCCATGTCGGCGGCGAACCGGCGCTCCGCCTGGTCGAACGCGCGATCCGCCGCGCTCGCGCCCGAGCTTTCGCGCGGCGACGCAGCGCTGGAACCGCCAAATTCGCTGAGGCTCAAGCCGAGCACGCCCAAGGCGATCACGCCGAACACGCAGGCCTGGACGAAAGAATCGTCGAGCGACCGCCGCCAGATCAAGCCGGCGAGGACGACGATCCCCAGCATGGCCGCCGCTTGCAGCGCGCGCTTTACGATGAACCCCACCGCCATCTCCCCCGATCCACGCCGCTCGCGGAACGGAACTCGAACGCGTCGGAAGGAAGGCCGGAGCAAGCCGCAAGCAGCGCCACGGCGAGCCCCCCGCCCGCCCCGACGTCGCCTCGAATGCAGACCGACGCCCCCGTGGAGCGTCTCGGACCGACGCCGCCCAGGCAAAGACGGCCGCGACGGCGTTGCCTGCGCCCGCGACCGATTTCGCCTCGGCGCGCCCCCAATGCCCCAAACCGCCGTAAAACTCAACCGGCGAGCGGAGTCATTCGTAAGAAGTTCTAAACTTAATTGCGCCCGCCCGAATGATCGCGCGCCGGCGCGCGGCGCCGGCCTTATCGGAGGCGACGCGAGATGGTGGGGAGGTATCTCTCATACTCCGCCATGATTCGCCCATGTAATCATCTGGTTGGCGCGTGTGGCACTGTGCGGCATGCCCCCGCTCGTGCCCCGATTGCCGCATATGCGTCGGTCGGTCACAAGGCGGGGTTATCGCTCCCCTACCCCGCTCCCCGATTCGGCCCGCGCCCGCCGATGTTCGCCGCGCGCCGCAATCGGCATCACAAAAACGCGCCGCTATGCGGAACTATGTGCATCCCGCACGTGTGACAATTGACCACGGGTCCGCCGGATCGTACGATTCGCCGTCCACAGGTGGAAACCTGGGCGTTGCAACGCTCCGAATCAAAGGAGCTTGCAATGTCACATGGGCCGCTTGTCGTAGATTGGAAGGGTCTGCGGAAACTCGGCTGGAACCTCTCTCGCGCCCACACGTGGAGGATGATGTTCGATCCTAACTATGCGGACAATCGGTTCCCCCGATGCCACAAGCTGGGCACGCACAGGAATTCTCACCCGTATTGGCGCGTCGCCGATGTCCTGGCCTATTTCGAGGCCCACGGTCTCGCAGTCACCAAAGACTGGGAAGCTCTGTAGGAGCGGGGGCGGTTGGGAGTGCACATCTCGGCCGCCCCTTTCCTTGGGGGGGGCGGCGTCATGGATGATCGGGACGAATTCTTTTACCACGCGCTTTTCTGGATAGTTGTCGGGCCGTTTTGGCTCGTTTGGCACGCCGTCCGACTCTCGTGGCAACTCATTGCGGTTCCCTTGATCGAACACGGGCATGATCGCGCGGCGAGCGCGGAGACCGATCGCCAAGCAGACGTGGCAGAGCCGGCGCGGCAGACACGCCAAGACGAGAGAGCCCGTCAACTCGACGAACTCAAAGCTGCCGTTCCGATCACCCCGCTGGAGCGGATGCGCGCGACCATCCAGCTACACGAATTCAAGCGACCTCGATTGGAGCGCGTGCGCATCACGCACATCATTGGTGAAGACTCCTTCGTCTATCAAGAACGAGGAGAGGACACTAAGTTCTCCGTAGATATGGTCTTGGAGCTCACGGAAACCGAGCGCGCCATCATCAAACAGTACGAGCTTGACGACATCGTACTGGAAACTCTGCCCGCACACACCGAAGCATATCTCGCCGAGATGCGCGCGATGTACGATAGCGAAATCGACGCGACACGAGATATGTCCGTTAAGGAAGTCAGGCGCATAACGATGGACCAGACCTTGGCGCAGTTGAAAGCCGAGCGCAATATTACGCGCGTCGGAGACTTGCTCGTCTCGCCATATTCACGCGTCACCGACTCGCCGCATGAAGCCAAGCAGTACGCCGACAAGCTCAAGACGCAATTCTTGCCAGCGGTTCGGAAGCTTATCGACAGTCACGGCAGCGCCAAGCAATCGGAGACGCTCGAATTCTGATGGCGGACTTCTATGACATCCAGCGGGCGCTCGACGGCCCGCATGGTGACAACGCCACTCTCTATGCACGTACTGCGGCGCTCGTCGCCGCCGCAGATTTTCCCGATGCGCAAGACTTCAGCTCGTATTTCCTCTCGCGGTTCTTAGATCGCTGCGACGAGTTGCGCATCCCCCTCCCCCAGGCTGAGATCGCAATCCAAATGGGGGGCACAATCGCGGGCCTCTATGCCGCCGAGCGCTTCACCGATCTGCCGCCAAATCCGGCATTGTATGGCTTTCACGGCGACAACGTCGTTCTCGGAAAAATACGCGACCTTCTGGTCCGCCAGCAGTTGAAGGCCCTCGACCCGGTCGCCACCATCACCGCGCTGTCGGACGCGATCATCGCCTCTTTAGTCACCATCGCGAAAGCGTTGCCCGCGCTGGCGCAGGGCTTCGACCCGAGCGCCACGGCGATCCCCGCCGCGACGACCATTCCCCTCGTCGACGTGCTGCCAAACGTCGGCACAATCATCGAACACGCGATTGAACCATTTTCTTCGGCACGCGCAAACTCACTCGGATTATTCCGGTGGATGCGTGACCGGCTCGACGAAAATGCGAAGCGCGCCGCCGAAGGGAAACGCTCGCCGCGCCCGATTCCCCCATCGCAGTATGCCGGTTCCCCGTCGCAAGTCGTCCTTGCCTACCTCAAGGACACGCCGCTCGAACGCATTTTCATCGAGTCACACATCCCGTTCGAAATTCCTGAGCGCATCCGCTTCGAGCACACCGCCATCGTGGCGGGCGCAGGCTGGGGCAAGACCCAGCTCCTACAAAACATCATCCTCTCCGACCTCAGAAAGCCCGACCCGCCGGCCTTGATCGTGCTCGACTCGACCGGAGCCATGGTCGAAGCGATCCAAAGGCTCGCGGTCTTCAGTGACCGGCTGAAGGACCGCATCCTGATCATCGACCCGGCCCATGCGCCGGCGCTGAATATGTTCAATATCTCGTCGCCTCGTTTCGAGGCGTACACCAGCGATCAGCGCGAGGACGTCCAGACCGACATCAACGCGCTGTTCAATTACATTTTCGCGTCCGGTGACTATGATCTCACCGGCCAAATGGGCGTCGCCTTCAGCTACGCCATCCGCCTCATCTTCGCCCGCCCGAATTCGACCATCGTCGACCTCCGGCACCTACTTGAAGAGGCTCCGAAGAATTACCTGCAAAGCGACTTCCGCGAGGACATCGAACGCCTCGACCCCGATGCGAAGGCGTTTTTCGAGCATCATTTCTTTAGCGAGTCGCTGAAGACGACGCGCGCCTCCATCGCTCGACGGTTGCACGGATTGCTCGCCATCCCCGCCTTTCGCCGCATGTTCACCGCTTCGGCTAATGGCCTCGACCTGTTCGCAGAGATGCAGAAGGGTTCGATCATCCTCGTCAATACGAACGCGAACCTGCTCAAGGAAGACGGCATGGCGCTCTTCGGCCGGTACATCATCGTCCGGACGATGGCCGCCGCATTCGAGCGCTCGACCATTCCGGTCGACCAGCGCAAGCCGGCCTTTCTCATCGTCGATGAGGCGGCTCCGTATTTTGACGCCACGTTCGAAGCGCTGCTAACGCGCGTCAGGCAATTTCGTTTGGGCGTCGTCATCGCCTTTCAGCACCTGGAGCAGACGCCCGAAAAGCTCCGCTCGGCGCTCGCCGCCAACACCAGCGTCAAGTACGCCGGACGGCTTGGCTACGCCGACCGGCGTTGGATGGCGCGCGAAATGGAGACCGAGCCGGAATTCATCCAAAGCCAGTTGAAGGACGTCGGCGACCCGCCGCTGTGGTCGCAGTTCGCGTGCCATGCGCTCGGCTACACGAAGTCGGCCGTGTCCCTCGCCGTCCCGTTCTTCCAGCTCGAACACGAGCCGAAGATGACCGCGGAAGAGCACGCGCGCCTGCTTGCGCGCAACAGAGAGCGCGTTGCCCCCGTGTCGCCGCGCGACCCTCCGGCGCAGGAGTCGCCGCGGTCGACACCGCCTACTTCGACCGCCCCTCCAGAGGGGACGATACCGAATCCTCCGGAGAAGCCGGATTCACCGGAAACGGGGCCGACGTGGTAGAAAATTTCGATCGCTCACGGTAGCGCATAGCGCTGCTCAGCGTATCGCGCCCACACATACTCGCCGTTTACTGACAACGCACGCGCGCTAGTCTCTCGCGCGTGACCGCAAGACCTCGAAATTCCCGATGGAGCCGAGAGCCGAAGCGCGACGCGCAGGGCGAGCCCGCCCTCGCGCGAATCGGCGACGGCGACATCGAAATATTCCGCATACTCGCGCGTTATCGCTATCTCCCCTGCGACTACGTCGCCGCGCTCACCGGCCGCTCGCTGCCCGCGATGCAGGCGCGCCTGGAGCTTCTCTGTCGCAAGCCCAATAGCTTCATCGACCGGCCACCTCAGCAGCGCGCCAACGCCGCCGCCAACTCCCGCCGCATGGTCTATGCGTTGGACGAGAAAGGCGCGGCCGAGCTTCGCGCGCGCGGCGCACCGGCCCCGCCGTCGAAATTTCGCCGCCACTTCGCGCACGAATTGCACGCGTGCTTGATCGCCGCCTCATTCGAGATCGCCACCCGCTTCGATCCGCGCATTCGCATCATTTCATGGCGCGAGCTTATCTACAGCTCGCAAATGCCGGAGGCGACGAAGCGCCTTGAGAGCCCGCAGGCTATTCCCTTTGCCCGCGCCGGACGCGCCGAGACCGTTGTCAGCGATTGGCCTCCATTTGTGATCGAACGCAATCTTGCGTCGCGCTCGTTCGTGTTCGTTGGCGGCATCGAGGCCGACTGCGGCACCGAGCCGCTCGAATCCGCCGACGCCGACCGCGCCGCAATCCGCAACAAGTTCGCCGCCTATCTCGCCTGCTTAGAGCAGGACGTTCCGCGTTGTCACTTCGGCGCGACGACGTTCGTGATTCCCTTCGTCACGACGAGCGAGGCGCGCATGCGCTCGATGATTGATCTCCTCGACCGGTTGCGGCCGGGAACCTTCGCGCGCCGTTTCCTCTTCAAGCACGTTCCGTCCTTTACCTCAGCCGAGTCGCCCAAGCCGGCGACCGGTCACATGCTCATCGAGCCGTGGGCACGCGCCGGCTACGAACCCTTCAGTTTCGTCGAATGATTCGCCATCCGGCAATACGCGACCGCGCCCGCGTCGTCGAACTGAACGATCGGCTCCGCACGACGTTCGCGGGCGGGCATGTGCAACTGCATACGGGCGGGCATTGCCTCGATGCGCAACTGTGCGGCCGGGCGCTGTACGCCCTATCGAGGTACAGCCACTTCGCGCCAGACGACGAGCACGACTTCGGCGAGTTCAGATTCGCCGGCTTCCAGTTTGGCTGGCAGATCGAATACCGAAACGTCGATGGAGTCGGCTGGTCGCGTGATCCCGCGGACGCAGACGGAACGCTTCGCGTACTGACCCTGTACGTCGTCAGCGACACTCTGACGTAAACGTCACCTCGGCATTGCCGACCGGCTGGCGCCACCCGCTCTCCTCCCCCGAGCACAACACGCGCCACAAAGTCGCGGTTCGAGCCTGAGCGGAAGTCTGAGCTTGCGCGCCAATCCCGAAGAATTACCCTCTAGCCATTCGTCGCAACCGCTCGCGCCTCGTTGCGTTACCGGAAATAGGGCGTCCGCGATTGCGTCCGCTCGCCGGAGCGCTTCGCGATGCAACGTGATCTTCTCATCCCATACGCGATCAATCAGAGGACTGGAGACACCCTCTCGGCCGAAGCGCTGGAGGAACAGATGGCCGACTGGCGGGATACCGTCCGACTCGACGCCACGCTCGACCAGGAAACGACAGCCCGGCGGGCTACTCATTACCGCTGCCCAGCCTGCGGCCAGCTCGTCTATCCGCATGCTCCATTCACCCCCGATGGACGGCATTTTTGGGCGCACCGCCCGAAGTCGTCAGAAAATTGTCCATTAGCTTTTGGTCGCCCGCTCTCCCCCGACCAGATAAACCGGCTGATCTTCGCCGGCCGGCAAGAAGGCGAAGCGCACAAGAACTTAGTTGCCCTGCTGAATCGGCTTGCCTTGGCCGACCCGAACACCGTCAAAGACACTCTCAAGACCGGTCAATACGAAAAGCCGACTCCGGAAATGGCCGCAGAATTTCCTTTTGGTCGCTTTCCGGATGTTTCCTTCACATACGGTGGGGAGCAGGCGGTGCTTGAGGCACAACTGGCTACCATCTCTCTCTATGGCATAAACGGTCGCCGCGCCTTTTATGACCGCCACGGATCGACGCTTCTATGGGTCGCACGCAGCTTCGACCCCGCGGTTCAGCTTCGCGCCTCCACGCGGGATATTCTGGCCGATCAGGACGGAGTGCTGTTGTCGCTTGACACGGAGGCCCTGGAGACCAGTGCCGCAACCGGCGTCTTTCACCTCCGCGCTTGGCTGTACGCCTTGAAGGATGGCGCGGTCGCTTGGCAGAGTCGCGTTCTTCCGCTTTCCGAGGTGATCAAGATCGCGCGAAAGCGACCGTGGTCCGAGGATTTCAAGCGACGGTTCATCGAAGCATACGATGGAAAGAACTACGTCTATGACGATGTGCCAGACCCACTTCCATTCTTGAACGAAGCCCTGCGCAAATTGGATATTCCAGAATATGAGAAGTGGGACGCCGAGTCGTCTAACATGCTCGCGATACTGCGGTTGCTAATTTCCCTTGAGGTTGGCCGGCCGATCGGCACTCGCCACCCCAATATTGTCTCGATTGCCAACACGTTTGACGTGAACGGCGGTCACCGGCACCGCTCGCTTGTCCTGAAAGCGATCGAGTATTGGCAACCGGAACTACTGAAGCGCGACTCAGTGCAAACCGCGCTTCGGCGCTCCGAGCAGAAGCTGAAAGACAACCATGAGGCCGCACTCGGCCGCAATAGTGTGATCGGTCACCTTCGGGACCTTCTGTTCCCCAAATGGAAACTGGCTCCTGCTGACGGGCGCGCGGGGCGCGACCTCACCGCGCGGCCAAGATAGGGACGGCCGCTCCGACACATTCGGAACAGCAGGGAGAAACGCATGGATATGACGTTTCCCCCTGCTGTTCCGACAAAACCTCGATTCCGCGCCAGTTCGCGTGCGCTATCGCGCCCGACCCAATGTGTTTTTTCGATCATCGAACGCGGGACGCGCCACTCGCACTGCCTAACGGACAGCGCTGCGGGAAAACCCATTGGGTCGGGCGCTCTCCGAGCGCCACGACGAACTGGCGCGGACGATTCTCGATTCCACTATTCCTCCGCGCCGGCGATACAATGAACGCGGGCGGTTCTTTCGCGCGCGGCAACACGCGTGCAAAGGCGGGTTGTCGACACCGGCCGAAGCTTGCACCAGCGGCGCGAACACTCGGCGCGGCCCGGCACCCTGCCTATGCACACTGCTCCCCCATATTCCCTCGGCGCGCTCGCCAACGGCGAGCGCGTCGACCTGCTGCCGGCCGACCGGCGCCGCCACGTGTACGTGGTCGGCCAAACTGGCACCGGCAAGACCGGACTGCTCGTCAATCTCATGCGCGCGGACATGGAGGCCGGCGCAGGGTTCTGTTTCCTCGATCCCCATGGCGACGCATGCAAACACATCGCGAGCTTGGCTCCCTCCCGGCGCATGAGCGACGTCATCTATCTTGATCCCTCCGATCAGGACTACACCTTCGCCTACAATCCCCTATCGGACGTTCCGCGCGCGAGACGCGCGACGACTGCCGCCAACATCGTTTCCGCCTTCCGCGCCATTTGGGCTTCGAGCTGGGGACCTCGGCTCGAACACATCTTTCTCAATTCGCTGCGGCTCTTGCTCGACGCAAAAGATCAGTCGCTTCTGGGCCTTCCACGACTACTGGTCGACGAACCCTTTCGCGAATGGCTGTTGCGCCGCTGCGAAGACCCGGTGATTCGCGCGTTTTGGTTTGATCAGTATGCCGCTTACGACGCCCGGCTACGTAACGAGTCCATCTCGCCAATCCAAAATAAGGTCGGCGCATTTCTCGCCAACCCGTTCATCCGCACTATCCTCTGCCAAAACACGTCGACGCTCGACATCGCGCGCGCCATGAATTCCGGCCGCGTGCTGATCATCAATCTCTCGAAAGGCAATCTCGGCGAGGAGCCCGCGCACTTACTCGGCGCTCTGTTTGTCACGGCCTTTTCGCAGGCGGCCGAAGCGCGCCGCAACATTCCCGAGGAGGAGCGCCGCGACTTCACGCTATACGTCGACGAGTTCCAGAATTTTGCAACTGACAGCTTCGCGTCGATCCTCAGCGAGAGCCGCAAGTGGCGGCTCTCGCTCGTCGCCGCGAACCAACATATCGCACAGCTCCCCGAAGCGCTTCGCGAGGCGATGTTCGGAAACGTCGGCACGCTGCTCGCCTTTCGCACTGGGGCGCGCGACGCCGAGCTGGTCGCGCCCGAGCTTGGCGCGGTCGGCGCGCAGGCTTTGACGCAAACCGCCAACTATCACGCATGGGTGAAGTTGATGCGCGACGGCGCGCCGTTAGAGCCGCACCTACTCAAGACCTTTGCCCCTCCCCTTATGGGCACAATGTTTGATAGCGCCGTTGCCTACGCCCGCGCCCGGCACATGAGGCCGCGGGCCGACGTTGACGCGCAGATCGCCGCCTTCTATCCGACGCCGGCGGACAGACGATCGCGTCGCCGGAAACGACGAGACCCCGACACACACCATGACGCCCATTTCGGTGGCCGGAACCTCTAGACCGACACACCGCGACAGACCCCGCCGCAGCGCGGCGTAGCGCGCCAGAGCGCGACGTGCCGTGCTACCATTGAGTATCGGCGCAAGCGCCCCTCCCGATGCATCCTTGTCAACGCCCAGCGCCGTACGGCGCCAGTCGCGCGCCATTGGTATGGCCGACCACGAGAAACGAAAGAACCGATCGCGCACTCGGCCGACGCCGAGCGGAAAGCGCACCACCATCACCGATGCCGACGTGTTCGGCATCTTCGGGCCGCTCAGCCGGCATGCGCAGCTCACGACAAAACAGATCGTCGCATTCGACCGCCGATACCCGAGCAAGACGCGCAATCGGCTGACCGATCTATTCCACGAGGGCAAGGGGTGGCTCAGACGATCGAGCGAGAACGTTCGATTCGCCAACTACCTTTCCGCCGACGAGTTGTACTGTCTCGGCGACGACGCCGAAGCGCTGCTCCTCGCGCGCGGCATTCTTCCGGCGGCACCCTGGGTTCGCGCCACCCGGATCGGCGGCCACTCGACCATGCCCTCGCGAGTCCTCCGCCTCGCTCACGACCACGCGGCCTCGCATATCGCGCTCGACATCGAGATCGGCGCGCGTCAGGCGGGCGCTACTTTCCGCAACCATATAGAACTCATCACTGCTGCTCCGCGGCGAACGCAGAGTTTGCGCAACCCGCTCCGCCTCCACGTTCCCTTTGTGCGCGGCGCCCCGCGGTGGATCGAGCCTGACGCCGTATTTGCGCTTGGCGACCGGGTGTTCGCGGTCGAGGCTGACATGGGAACCGAGAGTGTCAGCCGCGTGATCCGCGGCAAGATTCTCGCGTACCGCGAGGTCGTCGCATCCGGCGTCGTCGACGATCAGCTCGGCGTCGACAACCTGCGTGTGCTGTTCGTCACCGTGAGCGAACCTCGCATGCGCAACATCATGGCCCTGCTCGCGTCGATCGCACGCAATGGCCGCAGCACCATGTTCGCGTTCGCCGCGCGCCCTGACCTGGTCGACTTCAAGCGCGCCCCGGCACCTGACGGACGCATGTTCCGCGAGCCGTGGCTGCGCGTCGGCCACGAGGAATTGCGGCTCGCCGACGTCGGACGATAGCCCCACCTTCGGTCGCGCCGGCAGGCACGTGCTACAATGCCGCTCAACGAGATTTATGAAGGCCTTCGACGCGTGGAATGCCGTCAAGAAATCCATTGACGCCTATGAGGAGGAGAGCCGGCCGTTCTTCAGCGCCGGAGAAATTTGGTGGTCTCGTCTTGGCGTGAATGTCGGATACGAAATCGACGGCAAAAGCGAAAGCTTCCAGCGTCCTGTCATCGTTCTCAAGAAATACAACCAGTATTCCTTTTTGGCCCTCCCGCTCACCTCGTCTCCCAAAGTCAATCCTTATCGCCTCCCCATCGGAAGGGTCGGCGGCAAGGACGCCTCCGCCGTTCTCTCTCAGATACGAAATGTCGACAGCAAACGGCTCGTCCAGAAGATCGGCCGCCTCGACGACGATATGTTCGAGGCCATAAGAAAAGAGACCAGCCGCGTGAATTTCGGCTAGCCTCAGTTTCAACAATTCGCCCCGCTTTCGCGGGGCAAGCCTCTCGGCCATCAGTAACTGCTATGATACGTCCGACGTCAGGAAAGTCAAATGAAGACGATCGGCGGCGGAGTGGATAACAAAAAAGGATCGGAGCCTCTCCCTATACAATGAATTCAGTCAACAGAGGAGGTTTCGATGTCCGAGCGAATCGAATTCGCCGAGCTGAAGCAGAGCGTTCCGATCGAACGCGCCGCGGAGTGGCTCGGGTTGCAACTGAAGAAGTCCGGCGGGCAGCTACGCGGCCCATGCCCGGTCTGTAAGGAAGGCGGCGACCGCGCTCTCGTTGTTACGCCGAGCAAGGGTCTCTTCTATTGCTTCGGCAAGTGCCACAAGGGCGGCGACGCCATCACGCTTGCTGCGATGGTGCGCGGTTCCTCGCTACGCGACGCAGCCGAGTTCTTGGCCGGCAAAGCCGGCGCCGGCAATGCACACCGGAGCCAGGACAGCGCCCGTGACGGTTCCCCCCAGCCCCCGACGACAGACGGAAGGCTGCGGCCACTCGACTACCTGCAAAGCGTCCACGAGGCGGTGCAGGGCTTGGACGTCTCGCCGGAGACCTGCACGCACTTCGGGGCAGGTTTTGCTCCGAAGGGCATCATGCGCGGGCGGTTGGCGATCCCTGTCCATGACTCCGCCGGCGTCTTGCTCGCCTATTGCGGCCGGGCATTGCATGACGAGAACCCGACCTTGCTCTTTCCTAGAGACTTTGACCCGCGCTCCGCGATCTTCAATGCGCAGCGCGTGGTCGAGGGCGACCTGTTCCTTGTCCGCGATCCGCTCGCGGCGCTGACGGCGTTCCAGAACGGCGTCGAGAATGTCGTTGCTTTTCTGACGGAAGGCGCGACGCCCCGGCAGCTTGAACAGCTAGCCGCGCTGATGAACGAGCGAAAGTGCGAGTCCGTCGAAATGTTCTGACCTTGAGCCCGCTTCGGCGGGCTCTTTCATTTTTGCGCCTGGGCGAATACCCACACCGGCAAAGCCCGACACCGCCTGCCCGCTATCTGGCATGGTACGATGAGCGCATGCCCGACGAAGGCCGACCGAGGCCGACAAACTACTCACTGACGCTCGACGTTGTTGCTCGCCGTTTCGCCGACGCCGGCCTCCCCCGTGACAGCCGCTCGCTGCAACGCTACTGCGCGTCCGGCCGCCTCGACTGCATCAAGGAATCGACCGTGACCGGCCCCACCTACTTCGTCGATTCCGATTCCGTCGATCGCGCGATCAGGCAGCTTGCGCAACTTCATGCGCTGACCGACGAAGTCCGACAAACATCGACAGGGGAGCCGGTGTCGCCCTTGGTCGGAGTTCACACAGAGCCGAAAAAGTACGCCGACACAGCGCGCTCAACCGCGGCCGAGCGCGGCAAGTCGGGCGAGGAAATAGAGGAGCGACAAACCGCGCCAGTGCCCGACACGTCGAGCTTGGTCGCGGTGCTCGAACGCGAGAACGTCGGCTTGCGTGAGCAGAACGAATTCTTGCGTCGCCAAGTCGACGTGAAAGATACGCAAATCGGCGCGCTGTTGGAACGCGACAAGGAGACCAACTACATCGTCAGGGGATTGCAAACGATGCTCGCGCCGCTCTTGGGACACGGCAGGGAAGAGCGCGACCCGCACATCGATCCGGAGCCCGCCAGGAGTCCGTAAGCCAGCGGATCGAACGACGCAGACCAACAAGGTGCATAAACGGCTGGACGGCCTTTTGCGCGCGCTATAATGGCGCCATGGAGGATTCCGCGCCTCGGCGCATCGGCGACCTTCTCAAAGAACGCAACATCGTTTTGCGCGGCGCGGATATGGTGACCCAAAAGGGATTCACCATGGTCCCGAACTTTCTGCTCAAATCGACCAAGCTCAGCGCCGGCGACAAGATGGCGTTCGCCATGGTGCTCAGCTACGCGTGGCAAAACGACTATTGCTTCCCCGGCCAGGAGCGATTGGCGAAGGACCTCGGAGTGACGGATCGCAGCGTTCGCACTAACCTGAAGGCGCTTGAGAGGGAAGGGCTCTTAGTCATCAAACGCCGGGGCCAGGGGAAAACCAACGTTTACGAGCTAAATTGCAAGGCGCGAGTGGCGCGCAAGAATTCAGACCGGAAGAAAACTTCCGGTCTAGACCGGAAATATTCGTCCGGTCTAGAGCGGAACCAAGCTTCCGGTCTGTCTATATAAGAATACGAATTGAATAATATACACAGACGAATATCCAGTTAGGGAATGCATTTTCCAGTAAAATAGGGTAGCGCACCGCGACACGAATATTAAATGATGTCAAGATCTCGGGCACCTCTACATTGCGCCTTCATTGGCGCGTGGTGCCATTGTTCGCATGAAGTCAATTATCCAGTTCAATATCTGGCAGGAGGACGGCCAGTACGTCGCGGCGGCTAACGGCCTTTCGATCGCTACCGAAGGTGCAACGTTCGAGGAGCTGGAGGAGAACATTCGAGACGCCGTCGCCACCTATTTCCTTGGCAACGATCCGGCGTCGCTCGGCTTTGAGCGCATGCCTGCAATCTTGACGAATTACGAGGTGCCGCCTCCAGCCTATGCGGGGAGGACTTAAGGTCCTCTCCGGAAGGGAAGTGGTGAGAATCCTGGAGACGTTCGGGTTTGCGGTCGTTGGCGGTGCGAAGCACATCAAGCTGCGCCGCGCAGGGTCAAACGCGATCGAGACGCTGGTCGTCGCAAACACGATCCGATCGGAAAGGGCCTGCTGCGCATGATTTTTATTCAAGCGTCCGCGTATATTCCGCAAGCAGAACTGCGCCCGCATTTCTACAACGAGTAGGGAATTGCGAATCAACAATAAAACCGTGACTTGACAACTCATAGAAATCGTGTCGCACAATAATGAGGTTTCTGCGACGCCGAGCATGAATACTTGCAACCGCCGCACATGGTCGTGGGGCGTCGTAGAAACCTTGTTGCACTGAACCGCGGGCCGTCGCGCCGCCCTATGGGGATTTGAGCGCTGCCGACTCCGTGTCGCTCGACGTTCGAGGAGGCGTCAGCACGCTTGGCGCGTCGGAAGGGACGATCAACCAGGCGCAAGCCGCGTGCGGCGACGTCGCTGGCTGTGCATCCGACGACATGGCGTCTCCCGTCGACCGCAGGAATTCTTGTCGCGGCCGTGCTTCGCCGATCGCGCCGACACCGTGGCGCGTTTCGAGACCGGCAAGATCGGCGCGCCGCTGATTCACGAGCTGTCGAACCCCTGTGTCGCCCGAGAGCGAGAATAGACGTTGTCGAAACTCTCGACGATCCTCATCCTGCCGCCGCAACACGGGCACGTCGGCGGCTCGACGGGAGCTTTGGATTGATCGGCGTTACCGATGCCGAAGGAATCGGTCGAGGGCATTGAGACGCCGAGCCGCTCTCGGCACAGCGCGAGGTTCTCGACGCGGCGGCCGTTGGCGAAGAGGCCATAGTGGCGAATGCGATGGAAGCCGTTGGGCAGGACGTGCATGAGAAAGCGGCGCATGAACTCGCCTGCTGCGAGCGTCATCACTTTGCCCTTGCTTCGGCCATCGGCGCGATAGTCCTTCCAGCGAAAGCTGACGTGCTCATCGGTCAGCTCGACGAGACGGCTGTTGCCGATCGCGACACGGTGCGTGTAGCGCGCGAGATAGGCCAGAACCTGCGCCGGGCCGGCAAAGGGTTGCTTGGCGTAGACGACCCATTCTTGCTTTCGGCAGGGGCCGAGGTAGGCGAGGAACGCTCCGCGCTCTTTGAGTGCGATGAGCTCGCCGAAGAATTGCAGTTGGCCGGCGTCGAACGCTGAGGCCAGGCCTTCGAGGAACAAGCGCCGGAACAGCCGCGAGAGCACGCGGACAGGCAGAAAGAACCCCGGCCGACATGCCACCCAGCGCCCGCGATCCGGCGACAGGCCGCCGCCCGGCACGATGCAATGGACATGGGGATGATGATCGAGGTTCTGCCCCCAGGTGTGCAGGACCGCCGTGAGGCCGATCTCAGCGCCGAGATGCTTGGCGTCGCCAGCGATCGTCGTCAGCGTCTCGGCGGCGGCTTGGAACAGAAGGCCGTAGACCCTCGCCTTGTTCTGGAAGGCGATTGCCGCGAGCGCCGCTGGCAGGGTGAACACGACGTGGAAATAGGGAACTGGCAGCAGCTCTGCCGCGCGCACCTCCATCCATCGCTGCGCAGCCGACCATTGGCACTTCGGGCAATGGCGATTGCGGCAGGAGTTGTAGGCCACGCGCGTATGGGCGCAATCATCACATCGCTCGACGTGGCCGCCGAGCGCTTCGGTGCGACAAATCTCTATCGCCGTCATGACGCGACGTTGGGCGACGCTGAGGTGGCCCTCGTTGGCGGCGCGCCAGCCGGCTCCGTGGCGGCGGAACACATCCGCCACCTCCAGACGCGGCCGAGACATCGCCGGCTTGTCAGCTCGGCGACGTCATCTCGATGTTGAGGCGTTCCAGCGGGCTCTGGACTTGCCGAATCATGTTGACCGCCACGCGGGCGTACCGGGTCGTCGACATGATGTTGCGGTGGCCGAGCAAATCTTGGATCACGTGGATGTCGACGCCATGCTCCAACAGATGCGTGGCGAAGCTGTGCCGCAAGGTGTGAACGGTGACCGACTTGTCGAGTCCCGCCGTCTCGACGGCTTCGCGGCAAGCCCGCTGCACCGTGCGCGTCGTCACCGGCTGGGACGGATCGGCTCCGGGGAAGAGCCACTGCGACGGTCGCCCGCGCCGCCAGTAGTCGCGCAGGATCGCGAGTAGCTGCTCTGACAGCATGACGTAGCGATCCTTGCGGCCTTTGCCTTGGCGTACGGCGATGACCATGCGGGCGCTGTCGATGTCCTTGGCAGTGAGCGCCACCGCTTCGGAGACTCGCAATCCGGCGGCATAGATCGTGATGAAGATCGTCCGCATCTTGAGGTCGGACACCGCCTTCAGGAATCGCACCACTTCGTCGCCCGTCAGCACCGCCGGCAATTTGTCGGCGCGGCGGGCGTAGGGGATATGTTCGGCCGCTTCCTTCCGACCGAGCGTCGTGCCGTAGAAGAAGCGCAACGCGCCCATGATCGGGTTGATCGAAGTCGGCTGGTATCCCAGCGAGAGGAGGTGGAGCCGGTAATCTCTCACGTCCTCGAACGTCAGCTTGTCAGGCGGCCGCCCGTAGAAGCGGCTGAACTTCGCGACCGCGTAGACGTAAATCTTGATGGTGCTGGGCGACATGTTGCGGATGGTCATGTCGTCGATCAGACGCTGCCGCAGCGGCGACACCGGGTGCTTGGTCATCGGCGTACTCCTGCCAGTTGGACTGCACGAACAGGCAATCCTGACAGGACGCTCGCCGACGACGAGCCCTTGCGAACACGCTCACACGTCGGAGAAGTTATCTTGTGCGACGTTGCGAGGACGGCTCTGTTGAGCCACCTCCCCACCTTCTTGGCCAGTCGCCAGCGTCTTGAAGGCAGCTTCAGTTTGTCACCGATGCAATGCTGCCCACGGCCCGTGCGGATCAACAATGGACATCACGATCATCAATAACACGCCACCGATGAAAAGCGCTCGGATTGACCAGATTACTTTCGTCAAGTGAGCGTCGCCGAGAGTCCGATATTGACTTGAAAACACTGCGAATTTGGCTGTCGACCATAATGGATAGACGAATTGGAAAATGTTACCCGAGCGCGGCGGTTGCACCGACGGACGCCCTAGCTCCTCCCATGTCGTTGTGTGAACCCGCTCAATGTAGCCAATCAAGTATCTCATGCGCCACAGATAGACCCCTATGATGATGATGACGGCGGCAAACACGATGTTTGCATAGAAACTGGAATCGTTCATGTTTGTCTCTGTGTGCTCAGCATGCAGCGCCTGAGGCTATCTCGGATCGCAGGATCACGACAGCAAAAATACCCGGTTTAAAACCCCTCTCAAGAACGAAGGTTGTTGAGGGACGCCTGATATGCGCACGGGCAATTGCAGGTCGCACGCGCTTGGCGTGCGAGTGGTGCATGGCGACGATCTGCATTTACCCGCCGGCGTTCGACCACCCGAGATCTCCACCATCGAGCTTTCGGTAACAAACAGGACGACGCGTCTAAAGACAGTTACGACATGCTACACTATTGAAGGTCCTCCCTACCGCGACAGCGGTTTAGTGCAATATCTGTTTTGCGACATAAGGTTTGCGATTCGTCAACACATATCGTCATCAAACGTCGTGTTTACCATTACTCTTGTCGCCATCACAGCCTGGATGTTGTTACGTTTGTATACAAAACGCAGAGGCGCCATTTTGGTTGCTATAATTCAGTAATGGTGAACCACCCACGTTCCGCGATCGTGCTCTTGGGTTTTGCACTCGTTATAGTCACGATTGGCATCGCGGCGTTCGTCCTACACGAAAGCTGTACGTCGGCATCGGTTCCATCATCCTTGGCAACGAGGAGCGCCGCCACCACGCCGCCGAGCGCCGCTGTCATCCAACAATTGCGGAATAGTCACGGATTCCAGGCGTTCGTCTCCTACACTAACGGCTCGTTCCAGCCGGGAACCACGACCATCAAGGTTCGCCAGACCGTCCGCTTCACCAACAACTCCCCCCACGATATCTGGGTTGGACAAATAACCACCAATGACACACCAGATCGCCCCGACACGGAGCACTGCGACGTTCTCTTCAACTCCTGCCGCGCGCTTCGCCCTGGCGACTTCTCGGAGTTCACCTTCACGGCGTCTGGCACATATTACTACATGGACAATCTCGATACCGCGACGAGAGGTGCTGTTATCGTGAAGTGACATGAAGAGATCTATTTTTGTGCTGGCGCTTATAATTTTCCCTCTCCCCGTATTGGCAGGTAGCCAAATATATTCAACACCAGGAACCTATACGTTCACTGTCCCTTCGTACAGTACGCTCACCGTGCAGGTATGGGGGGCAGGTGGTGCCGGCGGTGCTTACACATACACTGGAACGATAACTGCGGATACGGGCGCAACCTCTTCCTTTGCCTCTGTTATCGCTGGCGGTGGAGGCGGCGGGAATTACGGCGCAGCGGGCGGAAAAAGTTCCGGCGGAGATGTAAATGCTGCCGGGGCATCAGCCTGTTCCCCAGTGACCGCTTCGCCAAATTATAACTGTGGCGGATCAGCGCCCAATGGTGGAGCAGGAGGTACCGGCGCGGGTGTGAATCAGGCCACTGTTAATGGCAATGCACCTGGTGGTGGTGGCGGAGGAATACCTGCCACTCGATTCATTCCCCCCAGTTGTTATGCGCAAGCCATTCCCTTTCCTGGCGGTGGTAGCGGCGCCTATAGCCAAAAGACATACAGTGCCGGAGCTTTGTCAGGAACGGTCAGCGTAGTCGTCGGCGCTGGTGGTATAGGGACTACAGACTCAACTATTGTGGATGGATGTGGCAATGGCTACAAAGGATCTGCGACCACGGGATCAGGTGGCGCTGGTGAGGTTGCCATAACCTGGACCGCGGCTTCACCTCCCGCCTGCTCCGTCACCCTCTCTCCCGATCCTGCCGCATACCAAGCGACCGGCCAGCCAGTCGCGCTAACCTGGTCGTCCCAAAACGCGACCCAGGTCTACAACACGACACTCGGGTGGTTGAACCCGACCGGTTCGACCAGTGTCGGTGCTACACAATCCGCCGATTATTCCTGTTCCGGTTACTCGTCCGCATACGGATACGGCGCAACGACGACCGCCGTCCTTTCCGTCACTCCGCCTGCGCTCCCACCGCCACCATTGCGGCAAGTCAGTCGTCCGTCTATGTCGGCCGGTCGGTCACCATCACCGCCACCTTCTCTGCCGCGAGCAACGACACCCTCACCGCAGATAACATCGACTCCCCCGTCGGCACGGGGGTGGGGCCGACGACGAACCCCGACGCCACCAAGACCATCACTTTCACCCCCACCACTGCGGGAACTTACACTTTCTATGCCCGTGCCACGACCGGCTACTACGCAAGCTGGACGACTCCCGCCTCTGTCACGGTGACCGTGCTCGCCGACTGCTCTCCCTCCACCGCCTACTCCTGCACGGGAAGCGGCGGGCAAACCATCGCGTCGACCGTCACCGACGCGTACTGCAACGTCACGACGAGTATGGGCGCCATCTGCGCTTCCCCTTACTTCTGCTCTCCGGGCGCCGCCACCTGCCTCTCGTCCTCTCCCTCCTTCATCCAGAACGGCTCGCAGACCGGCCACCTGCACGTGCTGCCCCTCCTCGTACCCTCCGGCACTCCCGTTCGGGCGTACTGGGACGTCGACAACGTGCAGAGCTGTACCGTGACGAGCACCAACGGCGACTCTTGGGCTGCCCTGACCTCCGGCCCCTCGGGACAGAATTCCAACCCCATCTTCCAGCAGACTGTATTCAACCTGACCTGCCACGCGCTCGAGGGCACCACCCCGCCTTCCTTCACCGAGATGCAGACGGTGAACGTGGTGCCGGTGTTTAATGAAATTTGATGCAAGGCGAAAAGACTGACGCTCCCTCGCGCTTTGATAGTACGTGCGCACATCAACGGGCGTGTTTTTGTGCCCGAGCTCTTGCGTAAGCGCTCGCAATGTTCCTAGCTTCCGCGCCGATTGCCACCGAGTCGCCAATCGGCATTCTTCAGCGAGCGCGCCCACCTGTGCCTCAAACGCTCGCTCCCCTTCACGCTGGCGGCGCTCGACTATCGGAAAGACCAGGCTAAGAAGTTGTGGAAGCAGCGCTCCACGTCCTGATCCGTTTGCCGAACGCTATACCGTCGATGATTTGCCTCCGCGAAAGCGGTTTAGTGCAATACCTGCCTTGCGACGCAAAAGCTACGATTCGTCAACTTTGTCGTCGTCCTCGGATCTCGATGTCGCCACAGACGAGGGCGAGCGATTTGGGGAACGATAACGTAACGCCCGCCGCCACCCTTCTCTGCGGCACCATCGCCCGGACAATCGGATTGCCGTCCAAGATGACGTCACTGCGGGCCACTTACGAAAAGAACGCCTCCGTATACAAGGACTCTTCCGAGACCCCGTGAGCGCGTAAGCCGCGCCACAGGTCGCGTACGAATGCGATTGAACCGCAGACAAGAAACTCTCGGTTCGCAGAATCCGGTGCCAGACCAAGCACACGTCCGGCGTCCATGCGTCCCGCAAAAATGTCCACGCCCATCGCCGGCTCGCCCGTAACGAAATAGCAAACGCGGAAAGCCGGCACGCAACCGGCAATGCGGTCAAACTCATCCTTGAACGCGGCCTCAGCTAACGTTCGCGCGCCGTAGAAAAGCGTCAGCGGCCGCGTCGGATTCCGGACGGCGGATTCGACGATCATGCTGCGGAACGGCGTGACTCCGATGCCGGAGGCGAGCATCACGAGCGGCGTATCGCGCGATTCGCTGTAGAAATAACCGTACGGCAGCGAACCGGCTATCACGTCGCCGGGCCGGAGCGCGGCGAGGCGGTTCGAGAATGCGCCGACTGCCTTCACGCTGATCGCAAGGCGCCTCTCGCACGGCGCGCTCGACACGGTGTATGCCTTTCCATCCGCGCCGCCTTCGGGACGATAGATCGTGAGGTATTGCCCGGCGACATACGGAGGGATCGTCCCGTCTTCTTTCGTGAGCATAAGCGTCGTGACGCGCGGCGTTTCCTGCGCGACGGACACAACCCTGTAGCGTGCTCTATCTTCCCTCTCCGTGGGTTCGTTCATAATCCGCGATTGCCTCGCGCAGCCCCTCGTGCCCCAGGACGGAGCAATGATATTTACGGTCGGGCAGTCCGCCGAGGCGTTCGATGATTGCCTCGGGCGTCACGCGCCTGGCGCGATCGAGCGTCATGCCGCCATCCTCGGTCGCCATGACTGACAGCATCGACGTGGAGGCGATGGCGGACGCGCAGCCGAACGTGCGCCACTTGCACTCGGTAATCCTGCCCGCCGTCCGATCAACCTTGATCCACACCGCCATCACGTCGCCGCATGCGGGGCTACCCACGACGCCGATGCCGTCCGCTTCGTAATTCGATTCGTCTACGAGGAGATTGCGGGGGTGGAAGAAGTGGTCCTTCACCGTCTCGCTGTAGAGCCAGTCCTGGCCGTCAGGAGTGATGATGCGGTCGTTCATACCTGTGCTGTGAGCGCCGACATGTGCGACAATCGGGCGACGATGTCCGGGAACACCTCCATGACGCGATCGATCGCCTGACGGTCGGTCGACCGGCCGAGCGAGAAACGAACGCTCCCGTGCATTAGGTCTTCGCTTTGGCCAATCGCTGCGAGAACGTGCGACGGTTTCAGGTCGCGCGCCGAACATGCCGAACCAGTACTCGCCGCGATGCCCTGGTCGTCGAGCATGAGCAACAGGGACTCGCCTTCGACGTCCGGAATGGAGATGTGCACGTTATTCGGCAATCGCCGCTGCCGGTGTCCATTCAAGAGCGCGCCGGGCACCTCGCGCAATATGCGCGCGATGAAATAGTCACGTAGCGCGGAGAGCCGCACCGCCTCCGATTCACGCATGGAGTCGGCTCGCCCGAGCGCTTCACTAAAACCGACAATGAGCGGAACGCTCTCGGTCCCCGAGCGCAATCCTCCTTCTTGCTCGCCGCCGACGATCACGGGGTTCAGCTCAACTCCTCTCCTCCGGTACAACATACCGATGCCTTTCGGTCCGTATAACTTGGAGCCGTTGAGCGTCATTAGGTCGACACCGAGCGAGCGGACATCAAGCGTGAGATATCCGGCGGCTTGGCAGGCGTCCGTGTGGAAGATCGGGTACGAATTCGCGGCGCGCTTCTCGCGGATCGCGGCTCCAATTTCTTTGATCGGCTCGACTGTGCCAATCTCGTTGTTGGCATACATGATCGAAACCAACACGGTGCGCGGCGTTACGAGCGCCAGACATCTTTCAACACTCACGAGACCATCCCGATCCACGGGCACGATGCTTACCGTGAATCCCTCGCGCTTGAGCCGGCGCGCTGACTCGATCACGGCCTTGTGCTCGATTGCCGATATGACGACATGATCTCCCGCGCCGCGCGCGCCGCGCGCGCCGCCGAGAATTGCTAGATTGTCCGATTCGGTGCCCGATCCAGTGAAGACGATCTCGTCCGGCTCTGCACTGACGACGCGCGCCACTCCTTGCCGCGCTCGCGCGATCGCGCGATTTGCCCGGCGGCCGGAAGCGTGGAGCGACGAGGGGTTGCCGAATTCCGCGCCGAAGAATGGCAGCATCGCCGCGAGCACGGTGGAGTCGATCGGCGTCGACGCCGCATGATCCAGATACACGGCGTTACCGGATTCCACAGAATTGGACATACGAAGAGAGGCGATCGCGCAGATTCTCGAACTCTGCATCGGTGTAGACCGTTGCGCGGCGGAACTGCGGATTCAAAAGTTTCGTCGGGACGAATCTCTGCAAATAGTAGCGTTTAGCACCTTCTATTTCCCGGCCAATGGCTTCGACAGCTTCGAGCGAGAGCATCGACTTGATGACGGTTGTCCTGAACTCGTACTCAATCGACGCGGCCATGAGCAGCCGGATGCTCTCGCGGATAGCGTCGACGTCGACCGGGCGCGAGACGATCTCACTGTAGCGAGCGAGCGGTGCCTTCACGTCCATAGCGATGTAATCGACGAGCCTGCGGCGTATCAAATCTGCGAGCATCGCCGGCCGCGTGCCATTGCTATCGAGCTTCACGAGGAATCCCGCCGCCTTGACCTGCTCCACGAACGCGGGCAGATCGTCGTGGATGGTCGGTTCCCCGCCGGTGATGACGATCCCGTCGAGCATGCCGCGCCGCGTATCGAGGAATCCGAGCACCGCATCTTCGCCGAGCTTGGTCTCAACCGTTTCGTCGACGAGTTCGGGATTGTGGCAATACGGGCAGCGGAAGTTGCAGCCGATGGTGTACGCCATGCACGCCACTTTCCCGGGATAGTCGATGAGCGTTATTTTTTCGAATCCGCCGAACATCATACGCGCTTACGTCGCTGCGACTTCGGAGCGTACGCGAACACCGGTGTTCTTGACGGTGGGCTCGTACAACGCGCGCAACTTGTATTCCTCCTGCTTGCCCGCGTTCCACTGGCTCACCGGACGCAGGTAGCCGACGACGCGCGAGTAGACTTCGCACGGAGCGCCGCACGCCGGGCACGAGATCTGCTCGCCGACCAGGTATCCGTGTGCGCGGCAGATGCTGAAGGTCGGCGTGAGCGTGAAGTACGGCAGCCGATACTGCTCGCATATCTTGCGGATGAGCCGCGGGACCGCGCGCGCGTCCGCGATGCGTTCCCCGAGGAACAAGTGCACGACCGTGCCCCCGGTATACTTCACCTGCAACTCGTCCTGCAGATCGAGCGCCTCGACGATGTCGTCCGTATACCCGACCGGCAAGTGTGAGGAGTTGGTGTAGAACGGTTCCGCGCCTGCGCGGCACTCCTGCTCGTTGGCGACGACGATGTTCGGATAGAGCTTCTTGTCTTTGAGTGCGAGCCGGTACGCGGTTCCTTCGGCGGGCGTCGCCTCCAGATTATAGAGATTGCCGGTTTCTTTCTGGTACGCCACGAGCCGCTCGCGCATGAAGTCGAGCGTCTCGGCCGCGAGCGCATGCCCTTCAGTGGAGCCGATATCTTTTCCGAGCAGGTTGAGCGCCGCTTCGTTCATTCCGACGATGCCGACGGTCGAGAAGTGATTGTGCCAGTACTCGCCGTAGGATTCTTTCACGCCGCGCAGATAGAACTTGGTATACGGATAAAGGTTCGCGTCGGTCAGCCGTTCGAGCATCTTGCGTTTTATCTCCAGACTGTCGCGCGCGATATCCATCATGCGGGTAATCTCGGCGAAAAAGCGCTCTTTGCGGGTTTCCGCGCTGCCGCTGCGCGCGGCGAGATAGGCGGCGCGCGGGAGGTTGATAGTCACGACGCCGACCGATCCGGTCAAAGCGTTCGCGCCGAAGAGCCCGCCGCCACGACGGTCAAGCTCCTCAAGATCGAGGCGGAGCCGGCAGCACATGGAGCGAGTGTCCTCAGGCTTCATGTCGGAACTCACGAAATTGCTGAAGTACGGCACGCCGTATTTCGCCGTGATTTCCCACAGGCCATTGAGCCTCGGATTCTCCCAATCGAAGTCTTTGGTCACATTGATTGTCGGGATCGGGAAGGTAAAGACGCGTCCAGCGGCATCGCCCTGCGCCATCACCTCGAATAGTGCCTCGTTCAGAACGTCCATCTCGGCCTGGAACTCACCGTACTTCTCCTTCCGCACGACGCCGCCCACCACCACGCCCTGATCTTTGAAATTCGACGACGGCGTCAGGTCGAGCGTGATGTTGGAGAACGGCGTTTGGAAGCCGACCCGCGTCGGCACGTTCATGTTGAAGATGAACTCCTGGAGCGACTGCCGCACCTCGGCAGGAGCAAGCCCGTCGAAACGGATGAATGGCGCGAGCAGGGTGTCGAAATTCGAGAACGCGATCGCGCCTGCCGCTTCGCCTTGCAGGGTATACATGAAGTTCACGATCTGCCCGAGCGCCGTGCGGAAATGTTTGGGCGGAGCCGACTCGATCTTGTCGGGCACGCCACGGAACCCCTGCATAAGCAGATCCATGAGATCCCAGCCAACGCAATAGACGGCGAGCGTCCCGAGGTCGTGAATGTGAAGGTCCCCGCGATCATACGCGTCGCGTACCGCCTGCGGATATACCTTGTTGAGCCAGTACGTCTTGCTCACTTCCGAGAATATGTAGTTGTTGAGGCCCTGGAGCGAATAGCCCATGTTGCTGTTTTCTTTGACCTGCCAGTCGAGCTTCCCGAGATAGTTGTCGACCAAGCCGAGCGATGCGGCCGTCGCGAACGCGCGCATCTCGGCGTGCTGTTCGCGGTACAGGATGTATGCCTTTGCGGAATGATGATAGCGCGAGGCGATGAGCGTCTCTTCGACCAGATCCTGCACGTCCTCGACCGAAGGCGTCCGGCCGGCAAAGCGTTTTTCGAGCGCACGTACGATTTTCCTCGTCAGTTCCTCAAGCGCATCTTGCGAGATCGATTCTTTCGACGCCGCAAAGGCCTTCGCCATAGCCGCGGATATCTTCGCAGCGTCGAATGGAACGATATTCCCGTTTCTCTTTCTTACTTCATGCATTGGCATGGCGCGTAATTTAGCGATAATAAAAACAACCGGCGCGCGCCGGTTGTTTTTATTGCCATCAAAGCGAAAGCAATTATTAAAATACCTTGCGCGAGCGTACGCAGGAGACATGCGTCTCGACCTTAGAGGATCGGACTTTCCTTTCGGATTACCGCTGCGCGACAGTGCCGGATTTCCACCGGACTTCACTCCAAGCTGCTATCGATTGTGAACGAACAGGTCCCCATGATACCTCAGGCACGCCGGAAGCCAGTGGGGATAGCGCGCAAGAACATACATTCGCGTTCCTGGGTAGATGCAACGGCCCCAGCATCGAGCCGAGCCGCTTCAATTTCGCGGCCAAGCGGTCGGCTTTTAGGCCGCTGACTGCTGCGCGCGCCAAAGAAAACGAAGATGAGGACCCGGAGCAGTGGCGCACCCAGGTTCGGTCAGCCAGCGTCACTCGAATCGAAGTGACAAGGCACTGCCCCGTGCAGTAGCGACGTGATCGTTGAAGGTAGAGGCTGAGGCTCACGCATCATTTGCTTCAGGGCTAGCGAAACGTCACAGCAACCGAACATGCCCCAGCAGACGCACACCGCCCACCAAGCGAATGATGCGGGTCGAGGTCGAATTCAAAGCGGGCGTCGTGAAGCTCGCGATCGAGCCGTACCCGGTGCCCCCACTGTTCGTTGCATACGCGCGATAATAGTATGTGATCGCCGGCGTGAGGCCCGCGATCATTTGGCTAAACGTCGCGGTTCCACTCTGCGCTCCCAACGTTGAGGTGGAAACGCCGCTTGTGAGGGTCGGGTCGGTACTGTACGCGAAGCCGCTTTGCGTCGCGTTTCCCGCTCCTATCGCCGTGATCGTGCCCGACAGCGTCGCTCCATAGCCGTTGATCAAATATGCGGCGTTGGTGGCAACCGTTGGCAGACCGGCGGCGGTCGTGAAGTTGAGAATTGACCCGTACCCCGTTCCCCCAGAGTTTGCCGCATACGCGCGGTAGTAATATGTGGTGCTTGGTGAAAGGCCGGAAAGGCTCTGCGTGAATGTAGCCGTGCCAGACTGGGAACCGAGGGTCGAGGTAGATACTCCGGTCGAAAGCGCGGAGTTGGTGCTGTACGCGAAGCCGCTTTGCGTGGCGTTGGCGCCGCCCGTGGCGGTAATCGAACCGGATAAGGTGGCACCACTCGGCGAAATGGACGACGCGGAATTGGTGGTTATCGATGGCGCAGAGAGCGGCGTATACGTGATGATGATGAGACCCTGGGCACCTGAGCCGCCGGCGCCCAACGTGTATATGCCAGGCGTTTGCACATAGCGTTCGCCTCCGTTGCCTCCTCCGCCGCCGTACGATCCTCCTTTACCGCCACCAGCGCCACCCTCACCTGCACCGCCTCCGCCGCCGGCGCCATATCCCGCACCGTATTCAGCGCCGGAGCCCCCCAGAGCTCCATAGTTACCGGCCCCTCCGTTGCTTCCACCCCCTCCACCAGAACCATTGTCGCCGTTTCCCCCGCTTCCAGTCGTTCCGCTGCTGCCACCTCCGCCGGCACCGTTCGGCCCCGCAGCACCGCCGCCTCCGCCGGCACCTATTCCATTTCCACCGGAGTATTTGGTCGTGCCGATCCCTGAGGAACTGCTCCCCCCTGCCCCGGCCGAAGAAGAAGTTCCCGCCCCGCCACCCTTCGCACAGACAGACTGCGAGGCACACGTCGTACCCGTACCGTTGAAGTATGTGTCGCCGCCCGCAGTCCCGCTAGTTGGGGTAACGGTGGTACCAGAAGTGGTGGCACCGCTGGTCCCGCCGATACCCACTTGGTACGTTACGCTATTGCCGGCATTGAGCGAGAGGTTGGATATTTTGGAATATCCGCCGCCGCCAGCACTATATCCTCCTCCTCCTCCTCCGCCGCCTCCGGCGCCGATCACTTCAATTGTGTTAGCGGACGAGTTCCAGTCGGCAGGAACCGTCCATGACGCTCCCGAGGTGAGAAAGACGATGCATTGTGTCGTGTTGTATACGCTGCCCGCCCCGCAAGTGATTGCATTCGCAGATTGAACACCGACCGGCAGCTCCGCAGCGATTGCCGCAGTTGTGAGAAGCAGTGCTACGGCCGCACGCCAGCGCCGCCGTGCGAGGAGCGCCTTGCGTTTTATCGGCGATTTGGGCCGTAGAGTTTTCACATGGAGTGCGCGGTGCGCGCATCCAAACTATAGCACGCAGACAGTGCTACCCGCGCTCCGCCCGTCGTCACAGCGAGCCGACGCGACGAACACTATCGCGCCGACCTCGCCATCGCCCGTGTCGAACGCGTGCGCCATTGCCACTACGCGACGCCGCCGTGGCGGGAACAGGTGCAGGTATGCTGCTCGGAATAGCTCGCACTACCGTCGCGGTAGATCGCGCCGTGGCGAATGTGTTCGTTCCCGCACGACGACGAGTGCACGACGTGGCCCTCTTGCCGGGGCGTCGCTGCCGCGTACCGATCCGCCGCGTGATATAATTCCAAATTGATGGCAGGCAGGATTGATTGTGACGCGCACTTCCATCTTGCCGCTTCAGCGGACTCAATCGACATCGCCGCCATGAGCGCCCATGAGCAGGCCGAATTCATCGATCCGGTTGATCCTCCAGAGGCGATGTCGGCCGAGTTCGACATCAACAACTACGAGCCCGACGAAGCCGAGCGATAGCGCCGAGCATTGTGACGCTCTCCCCTACTCGGCCAACACATTGCAGCTCGAAATCCCCTCCCCCCCCCGATTTGCTGGAATCGGCCGAGCGCATGTCGGCGTTGGAACAAGCGGTGCTTGTCGCCACGAACCGGAGACGCTACGCAGTTGGCCGCGACCGAGCGCAAATGTAGGCGGCGCTGCTACAGGATCGCTATGGTCGTCCCGCGTCCTCTTCTTGCGCGGTATGTCCTCTTCTTGCGCGGTATTCTGTCACTCGCCGTCGATCGACGCGGTGGGCCTCAGGCTCCGGGAAGGCGCCGACTTGCGTCGAGCCCCCGATTTCCCAGTCCATCAGCGCATTCAAGGTGTTGTAGAAATAGGGCACAACCTTCCGCTTGGCGACCTGATCCAGACGCCGCCACTCGATCTTGTGGACCTCCTCTAGTCGGGGGGTAAGCCCACGGGTGGTGTTGAAGCGCGTGACGTAGGTAAGGTAGCGGAAGCGGTCGTCGGGAGCTGCGTCGACGACAAAGTCCGCGATCAAAGCGAGGTTGCCTTCGTCGACATCAACATTGAGTTCTTCGCCGAGTTCCCGGCTCATGCATTCAGAGGGCGACTCGTCGTCTTCGATCTTTCCAGTAGGAATCGACCAGTGAAGCCCGAACGGCTTCAGACCGTTCCGCTGCATCAACAATACGCGGTCCTCAAACAGACAGAAGCAACCGGACGCGCGGAACTTTATGCGCACGTCGTCTGCCATGTCTCTTCGAGCCCAAAGCATATCCTATGGCCTTATCCGCGGAGGGGGCGCGTCGGCGGCGAGTTCGTCACACGGGCGGAGCAATAAGCCTATTGCTCCGCCGCGAGGTTGCCGTTTCGCGTTCCGATCGGACGATAGACCTGGATCCGATGGTCGCGAACGCCGAGGATCGCTAAGTCCGAGCGCAATCGACTCACTGCTAAATCGTCGATCAGGTTGGAGGGAGCGGTCGTTCGCGTTTCGTAGGCAACGCCGCTCTCCAGGAGCAACGCGAGGCTCGTTCGCGCTTTCTCGCCGCTGCCTGGGACCCCTGTGATGCGCTCGTACTCGTCGAACGGCGCCTTGACGTCGAACCCCACCCAGCTCAGCCACGGCAAGACGGCCGCGAGCCGGTTGGGATAGGCGCCGCCGGTGTGCAGGCCGATGCGAAAGCCCATGCCGTGGACGGTGCGGACAGCCGCCGGCAGCGCCGATTGCGCGGTCGGCTCGCCGCCCGAGAACACGACGCCGTCCAAGAGACCGCGCCGCCGGTCGAGAAAGGCGAGCACGTCCGGCCAAGCTAGTTCGCGCTCGCCTCTTGCGGGTAGCAAGTGCGGGTTGTGGCAGTAAGGACAGTCCCACGGGCAGCCCTGGCAGAACACGGTCGCGACCAGCTCGCCCGGCCAGTCGCAACTGGACAGGCGAGCCAGTCCGCCGACCCGAAGCTCAGTCAAGTCGGGCCTTCCGTTCGGTAAAATATCGCCGCTCGGCGAATTCGCCCTTCTTGCCGCGATTGAACGACGAAACCGGCCGATGGTAGCCCATGACCCGGGTCCAGATCTCGCAGGGCTGCCGTTCCTCGTCCTTGAGGATCGTCTGTTCGGCGTCGAGCGCCTTAGGGGCAGTAACAACATGATTCATCATTCCCTCCCGATGCTGGGTCATTCCACGGCGCACAGTCGCTTGCGAGCGATCAGCTCGGCGTCGCACTTGGGGCAGAACGCGTGCTCGCCCGCGAGATAGCCGTGCTTAGGGCAGATCGAAAAGGTGGGCGTGATCGTGATGTACGGAAGGCTGAATCTCTCCAACGCGCGGCGCACGAGCTTCTTGCATGCCGCGGCCGAGGAGATTCGTTCGCCCATGTAAAGATGCAGCACGGTGCCGCCGGTGTATTTGCGCTGCAAATCGTCCTGCCGCTCCAGCGCCTCGAACGGGTCGTCAGTGAAGGCCACGGGAAGCTGGGTGGAGTTCGTGTAGTAGGGTTGGTCCGGCGTGCCGGCTTGCAGAATGTCGGGGAAGCGCTTGCGGTCTTCGCGGGCAAAACGGTAGGTGGTGCCTTCGGCCGGCGTGGCTTCCAGATTGTAGAGGTGGCCCGTTTCCTCCTGAAAGCCCGTGATGCGAGCGCGGATGTGGTCGAGCAGGCGCAGCGCAAACGCGTGGCCCCAGTCGGTGGAGATGTCCTCGCGATCGCCGGTGAAGTTGCGGATCATCTCGTTGACGCCGTTCACGCCCAAGGTCGAGAAGTGATTCCTAAGCGTGCCGAGATAGCGCTTGGTGTACGGGAACAGGCCGTCGTCCATCAGGCCCTGGATGACCTTGCGCTTGATCTCCAGGCTGGTCCGGCCGATCTCCAGCAGCGCGTCGAGACGGTTGAGCAGCGCGGTTTCATCTCCCTTGTGAAGGTATCCGAGCCGCGCGCAGTTGATCGTCACCACGCCGACTGAACCAGTCTGTTCGGCGCTGCCGAACAGACCATTGCCGCGCTTGAGCAGCTCGGTCAGGTCGAGCTGCAATCGGCAGCACATGGAGCGCACCATGTTCGGCTTCAGGTCGGAATTGATGAAGTTCTGGAAGTAGGGCAGCCCGTATTTGGCGGTCATCTCGAACAGCCGCTCGGCGTTCTCGGACTCCCAGGGGAAATCTGGCGTGATGTTGTAGGTGGGAATGGGAAAGGTGAAGACGCGGCCCTTGGCGTCGCCGCGCGTCATCACTTCCATATAGGCGCGGTTGATGACGTCCATTTCGGCTTGC
>Ga0326727_10001389_pt1 | contig 89903 bp, 83 predicted proteins | sample MB2enrmetagenome_FD_207643 | JGI IMG/M metagenome (GOLD analysis project Ga0326727, IMG submission 207643) | Lab enriched peat soil microbial communities from McLean, Ithaca, NY, United States - MB29MY | ecosystem: Environmental > Terrestrial > Soil > Wetlands > Peat | place: USA: New York...
GGGTCCAACCCGCTCTGCCTGAGTCCGGCCATGCCGCCGTGGACGTTCAGGACGTCGGTGAATCCGGCCTCATGCAGGGTGATCTGGGCCTCGTAGGAGCGGATGCCGGTATTGCACACCAGCACAACGGCGCGGTCCCTGGGGATTTCATCAAGGCGTTGGCGGATCTGGCCCTGGGGGATATTGTGCCATTTGCCCGGGTGGAGCGCCAAGTAGGGCGCGGCGTTGTCCGGCTCGCGGCAGTCCAGGAAGAAGCAGGCCTCGCTCTTGTGTTCAAAAAGGTGCTCGAACTCCTCGGGGGAGATGCCCTGGTTCAGACCGGCCAGCATGTTTTCGGCCACCGTGCCCAAGGTGTTCACGATGTCCATGGCCGAGGAGAAAGGCGGCGAGTAGGGGTATTCCAGAACGGACAAGTCCTCGGCCAGACAGCCCTTCTGCATGAGGGCGGCCACGGCGCCGACGCGGCCCACCAGGGCGTCGCCCGAGGCCCCGAAGCCCTGCACGCCCAGCACCCGACGGGTCGACTTGTCCACGGTAAGCTCCAGGGTCATCAGTTCCTTGCCCGGGAAGAAGTGCGCCCGGTCGAACTGGATCACCAGGGCGCTCACGACGTCGTATCCGGCCTGGCGGGCCTGGGCCGGGGTGAGTCCGGCCCCGGCCACGGTTCGTTCGAAGAGCTTGACCGCAAACGAGCCCACCGCGCCGGGGAACAGGGCGTCGCCTCCCGCCCGCTTCGCAAGATTGGTGCCGATCACCCGTCCCTGGCGGTTGGCCATGGACCCCAGCGGCAGATGCAGCGAGGCGCCCGTGACCAGATTCTTCACTTCTACGCAGTCGCCTCCGGCAAAGATGTCCGGATCCGAGGTGCGCATGGTCTCATCCACCAGCACCCCGCCGCGCGGCGAGACCGCCAGACCGGCCTCCCGGGCGAGCCCGGAGTTGGGGACCACACCTGCGGCCAGGATCACCAGGTCCGCATCCAGGGTGCGCTTGTCCGTGACCACGCGTTCGACCCGGCCCTGGCCCTCGATGGCCAGGACCTTCTCCGCGAAGTGCAGCTCGACGCCTTTTTCCGCTAGGTGGTGTCCGGCCATACGGGCCAGCAGAGGGCTCACGTTGCGGGGCAGGACATGGTCCATGACCTCCACCACGGCAACCTCCAGGCCCCACATGTCGGCCAGGGCCTCGGCCACTTCCAGGCCGATGAAGCCCGAACCCACCACCACCGCTCGGGATGCCTTGCCGGAGCTGATGATCCCCCGGATGGCCTCGGCGTCGCGCAGGTTGGCCACGGCGTGCACCCCGGACAGATCTTCACCGGGGAGGTTCAGCCGGCGCGGGGAGGCTCCGGTGGCTAGGACCAGCTTGTCATAGGGGATTTCGGCCGTGATGCCCGTCTCCAGGTTGCGGGTGAGCAGGCGCTTGTTTGCGCGGTCGATCTTCAGAGCCTCGGTGCGGGTGAGCAGTTCGACGTCTTTGCAGTCCCGGAAAAAGGTTTCGTCGCGCACCAGCTTGAAGCTGGTGGTGCGCAGTTCCTTCAGGTCGGACACGTCGCCGGAAATGAAGTAAGGGATGCCGCAGCCGCCGTAGGACACCACTGCGTCCCTGTCGATCATGGTCACCCGGGCGGCCGGAGCAAGGCGTTTATAGCGGCATGCGGCCTTGGGGCCCAGGGCCACCGCACCGATGATGACGACGTGCTCGTTCATTGGCGGGACTCCTCGTCTTTTTTAGGAACTTGTACGGCACTTGTCCCGTCAAGCCAAGGAGGGGGCGGCGGGCGGCCGGGGGTCAGGTGTGGGTGGTCGGCCGGGTCAGCCCTTCGAGGGCTTTTTCGAGCAGACTCATGTCCAGGGGCTTGACGAGATAGGCCAGGGGATGGGTGGCGCTGGCGCGGGCGCGAGTGGCGTCGTCGGAGTAGGCGGTGACGTAGATCACCGGCACGTCGCGGAGCTGTTGGAGTCGTTCGGCGGTCTCGATGCCGTCCAGCTCTCCGTCCAGATACACGTCCATGATGACCAGGTCCGGGCAGCCGTCATCGACGGCTGCCAGGGCGTCCTCGCCGGTGGTCACGTTGCCGCAGACCTCGAAACCCAGTTTCTGGAGCATCTTCTGGGTGGCCAGAGCGGCGATGACTTCATCCTCGACGATCATGACCTTCATGGGGCTCATTCGCTACGCCTCCCGAGCGGAAGGGAAGGGGGCGGGCGACGAACCTGCCCCCTTCCGGGATGGATATCACGCCAGAGCGAGCGGTGGCGCTGGGCCGGATCCGGTCGAATTCCGGCCGATCGCTAGGCCCCCGGGGTCAGGGTGAACCCCTTGGAGAAACCGCCGGTGGACGCGGGCGTCCCGGCGATCTTGGAGAGGTAGGCGTCCCCCAGGGTCTTGATGTGCTCGTCCACGTTGTCGAAATAGTTGTAGTGGAGCTGCTCCTCGGCAATGATGGCTTCCAGGAGCTTGACGCTGACATTGTCGCCCATCTCGCGGCAGGTGTTCAGGAACGCATTGTAGGTGTCGATGGTGTCGTCTTCCACCGTGCTGTCGAAGGGGTAGATGCTTCGCACGTCCTGGCCCTTCTTCACCTCGTCCGCCAGGGCGGTGGTGGGCTCGCCTCCCAGCTCTTTGATGCGATCGGCGAACATCTCGGCGTGGCGCATCTCGTCGATGGCCACCAGCTTCATATTCTTGGCTAATTCGCCATAGTCCAGATTGTCCAGATTGTAGTGCTGGTTCATGTACTGGCTGATGGCGTAGAGTTCCATTGACCGGGCCTGGTTCAGGGCCTCGATCACCTTGTCCTTGCGGGCCTGCCTGTCGGGCATAATGTGCTCCCTTTTGTTTTGTGCTCGCCTGAATGGTGATTGTTCCCAGCACAGGGAATCTCCTGTTCAGAAGACTCCCTGTGCATATAGCGCCTTTTTTCGTCAAACCCAAGCGGGATCGTTCAAAATTTTGCTTTCTTCACACAGTGGGTCTGGCCTGTGCCTCCTGACTTCAGGCGTTCCCCATGAATGGTTACGCATGGAAAGGATTTTTTGAGTGCCAGATCATTAACACGAAAAGTTATAGGGTGGAAACACTGCGGTTTGTTTCTTTGGGACATTTTTTCAAGAAAAGAACGATCCGCGTCTTTGAAAAGCCCGGCTAATTCGCTATGCTTGTTTCATGGCCCTCGATCGTCCGACGCATGGAGCGTGGGGCGTCGAAGCGAACGAGGCGCAACCAGCAGACACACAGGAGACGGCCATGCCCCAAGAGCCCGCGCCCGAGACGTTGACCGCGAAGGAATTGGTGGAGTCGGTGCGCATGCACATGGCCGGCAGCCTGTTCACACCCTGGGAGTTCCGAACCGATCACAAGATGGCCGTAGCCCTGGCCCTGGCCCTGCGCGGCTACCTGACCGGGATCATGCACAGGACCAGGAAACGCTACCAGGACACCCAGGCCAAATGGACATATTTCCTTTCCATCGAATACCTGCCCGGCCGACTGCTCAGCAACACACTGGTCAACCTGGGGGCCATGGACGTTGTCCGCCAGGCCATGGAGCAGTGCGGAGCGGATCTGGACGCCCTGCTCGCCCACGAGAACGATATGGCCCTGGGCAACGGAGGGCTCGGGCGGCTGGCCTCCTGCTACCTGGATTCCTTGGCCACCCTGGGCTATCCGGCCATGGGTTACGGCCTGCGCTATCATTTCGGCCTATTCCGCCAGATCATTGTGAACGGTTACCAAGTGGAGGCTCCGGACGAGTGGATGCACGCGGGAACCCCCGGCCAGCTCCCCCGTTACGACGAGGGCCACGTGGTGAAGCTCTACGGCCGGGTGGAAAACATCGCCAAGCCCGGCGAGCCCTACAACCCCGCCTGGACCGGCGAAGAAACCGTGCACAGCCTGCCCTACGACCTGCCCCTGGCCGGATACGGCGGGCGGACCGTGAACCTCCTGCGCCTGTTCGACGCCAAGGCCTCCCACGAATTCGACATGCACATCTTCAACACCGGCGACTACCTGCAGGCGGTTCAGGCCAAGATGCGCACGGAAACCATTTCCAAGGTCCTCTATCCTCGGGAAGACGTGGTCCATGGCCGAGAGTTGCGCCTGGTGCAGGAGTACTTCCTGGTCTCAAGCGCCCTGAACGACATCCTACGGCGCTTCAAGTCACTTAAGGTGCCGCTCGACAGGCTGCCGGACAAGGCCGCCATCCAGCTCAACGACACCCATCCGGCCCTGGCCGTGGCCGAACTTATGCGCATCCTGGTGGACGAGGAACGCCTGCCCTGGGCCAAGGCCTGGGCCATCACCCGGGCCACCCTGTCCTACACCAACCACACCCTCATGCCCGAAGCCCTGGAGGTCTGGCCGGTGGAGCTCATGGAGAAGATCCTGCCGCGCCATCTCCAGATTATCTACGAGGCCAATAAAGGGCACCTGGACCTGGTTTCCGAGCAGTATCCCGGAGACACGGACAAACTCCGGCGCATGTCCGCCATCGAGGAAAATGGGGGGAAACAGGTGCGCATGGGGCATCTGGCGGTCATCGGCACGCACGCGATCAACGGGGTGTCCAGGCTGCACTCGGAGCTGGTCAAGTCCCGGCTCTTTCCGGATTTTGCCCAGTTGTGGCCGGAGCGCTTCCAGAACAAGACCAACGGCATCACCCCACGGCTGTGGCTGAAAAAGGCCAACCCGGGCCTGGCCGTCCTGTTGGACGAGGCCGTGGGGACCGGGTGGCCCGTGGACCTGGAACTGGTGCGGGGCATTGAGTCTCTGGCTTCGGACTCGGCCTTTCAGGAGCGCTTTACGGCCGTGAAGCGGGCCAATAAGGAACGTCTGCTGGTCCACTCCCACGAGGTCCACGAAGCCGGGATCACCCCGGACGCCATTTTCGACGTGCAGTGCAAGCGCATCCACGAGTACAAACGCCAGCTCCTCAATTGCCTGGGCATCATCCGCCAGTACCTGCGCATCGTGGAGGACGGCGCCCTCCCGGCCTTCCCCAGGGCCTGCCTTTTCGCCGGCAAGGCCGCGCCGGGCTACGTGGAGGCCAAGGGCATCATCAAGCTGATCCACTGCCTGGCCAAAACCATCAACAACGATCCGAACGTGCGCGGGCTCCTCAAGGTGGCCTTCCTGCCCGATTACAAGGTGTCCCTGGCCGAGAAACTCATTCCGGCCAGCGACGTAAGCGAGCAGATATCCACGGCCGGAACCGAGGCTTCGGGCACCGGCAACATGAAGTTCGCTCTGAACGGGGCCGTGACCATTGGCACATTCGACGGCGCGAACATTGAGATGGCTGAAGAGGTGGGGATGGAGAACATCCACATCTTCGGGCTCAAAGCCGGGGATATAGAGCAGATGACCCTGGCCGGGGGCTACGACCCGGCGGCCATAGCCGCGGCGGACCCCGAGCTTGGACGGGTGGTGGACGCCCTGCGGGACGGGCGGTTCTGTCCGGGCGAGCCCGGGTTGTTCGACTGGGTGGCGGACAAGCTCACCGCGCCTGGCGAGCGCTACTTCCACCTGGCGGACTTCCGCTCTTACGCCAACGCCCAGGACCGCCTAGCCGCCGACTGGCTGGACCGCCCCGTCTGGGCGCGGAAGGCCATCCTGAACACCGCCCGCATGGGGAAGTTCTCCAGCGACCGGGCCATCCGCGAGTACGCCCGGGACATTTGGGGGGTCGTGCCGGTGCTGTAGCCTCTCAGGAGGCCTGCCCGGCCAGCCTGAAGTACCAGCCAGCGGCCTTTTCCAGGCCTTCCCGTATCCGCACGACAGGCTCGTAACCCAGGCAGCGACGGGCCAGGGAGATGTCCGCCAGGGAGTGACGCACGTCGCCGGGACGCTCCTCCCGGTAGACCGGCTCCACCTGGGCGGCCTCGGGACGGCGTGCGGCCACCAAGTCGCGGATGAGCGCGAACAACTCATTCAAGGTGGTACGTTCACCACAGGCCACGTTGTAGTTCTTGCCCGGGGCCTCGGGATGGCTGGAGAGAGCGGCCAGGATGTTGGCTCGCAGGGCATTTTCAACGAAACAGAAATCGCGGCTGGTCTCGCCGTCGCCGTTCACGTACACGGGCTCGCCCGACAGGAGCGCCGCAAACCACTTGGGGATCACGGCGGCGTAGGCCCCGTTGGGGTCCTGGCGGGGGCCTAAGATGTTGAAGTAGCGCAACCCGACGATCTCCATGCCGTAGCAGGATCCGAACACGTCCGCGTAGAGTTCCTTGGCTCGCTTGCTCACGGCGTAGGGGGAGAGCTGCCTGCCGATGCGCTCCTCCACCTTGGGCAGGGCCGGGTGGTCGCCGTAGACCGAACTGGAGGAGGCGAAGACCACCCGGGCCACCCTGGCGTCCCTGGCCGCGACCAGCACGTTCAGAAAACCGTCGACGTTGACCATGTTGGAGGTGGCCGGGTCCGCGATGGAGCGGGGCACGCTGCCCAGGGCGGCCTGGTGTGACACGTAGCGCGCCCCCTGGCAGGCCTCGCGGCAGGCGTCGGGATCACGGATGTCCCCTTCCACCAGTCTGAAGCGGGACCAGGCCTCCTCGCCCACGGCCTGGCGCACCGATTCCAGGTTGGACCGGTGGCCGGTAGCGAAGTTGTCCAGGGCGGTCACGGGCTGGCCCAGGGCCAGAAGCCTCTCCACCAGGTTGGAGCCGATGAATCCGGCCGCACCGGTCACCAACCAAGGGGCCGGGTCGTTCTTCAGGGTGGCGGCGATGCGGTCGTACACGGTCATCTCCTTGGTCTTTCAGGTCCGGACGGCGGGTGGCCGCGCGGGAACGAACGGGGGGTTATGGAAAACGGCAGTGCTTACTCCGAAGCCCGACGGCCTGGCAAGGGTGGCCGCCGCAGGATGACCCGGACCGGAAACGGAGGGATCGAGGACGTGAAGCAAAATGGGAGTCCAGCGGGCGTAGCCCTTTGGGCGCCGGCGGCCTCCTGCCGTCGCTTCCCTCGGCCCTGTCAACTCTACAGGGTGACCACCGCCGAAATCTTTTTGGCCAGTTCCACCAGGTATCCGGCGAAGCGTCCTTCCAGTTCCTTCAGGGAGTACTGATCGGTGGTGGAGTCGAAGCTGACTCCTCCCACCACCTTGCCTGTGCGCAGCGAGAAAAGCGGAGCGCCTATGGAGACGAGTCCGGGGACGAACTCCTCGTTGTTGACCGAGTAGCCCACCTCGCGGGCCTTCTCCAGGTCCGCCAGCAGTTCGTTGCGGTCCAGGATGGTGTTCTCGGTCCTGGGGACGAGTTCCAGGCGGTCGAGGAGTTGGCGCAACAGGGCCGGATCCATGAAGGCCATGGCCGCCTTGCCCGTGGCCAGGCAGGAGGGTTCGGAGGAGTAGCTGAAGGAGCGGAAGACCGAGGTGTCCCGGGATTCGTGCCGGTAAATCAGATAGATGGCGTCGCCTGCCAGAAGGCCCACGTCCACGTGGACGCCGTGCTTGCGGAAGGCCTCCTCCACGAAGGGCTTGACCTGCTGCACCATCTCGCTCTTTTCCATGATGGCGTGGGCCAGGGACAGGGAGCGCACGCCCAGGTGAAAGAGCCCGGTTCGTTCGTCGCGGCGCAGATAGCCCAGCTCGCGGTATGTGTTGACGTAGCGGTAGACGGAGGTCTTGTTGAGATCCACGCGGGAGGCGATCTGGCTCAGAGTGAACCCGGCGTCCTCCACGCCAAAGATGTCCAGGATTCGCAAACCCTTGGCCAATGTTTCCGAAGCGTTTTCCTTGCCCATCGGGGGGATGCTCCTGTCGGCTGGCGGTGACGGACGCGTTGGATGCGGGGATGTTTCTTCCGGGGATGGGGTTGTGCTGTTTCGCCAAGCGAATCGATGCGTGTAAGACAGGAACGGACTATGCTCGCGGGGTAGTTCTGTCAACACAAGCCGTTCTCGGGGCGCTTCAACGTCCGGCTCTCCCCATCGGCGCTCAGGCTGGTGGCCACGGTCGCCAAGGTCCAGGGCAAGAGCTTGAACGCCTTCGTGACCGAGGCTCTGGAGCGGGAGGCTAAGGCAGCATTGGTTTAGCGAAATGTGATGGCGAATAGACGCAATCGAAATGAAAACGGTCGGGACAGCCCGGCCGTTTCGCTATGTCTTTACCGCTTCTTCCGCGTTCCCTTACCCGATCTGCTTCCCGCTTGCGAAGCGCGGCTCGTGCAAAGGCAGGATGATGTCCGCCATGTCCCGGCATTTGAGCACGATGTCGTAGGCCTCTTTCACGTCCAGGCAGGTGGACGGCGGGGTGACCTCCATGCCCAGGCCCTTCACTTCTTTGGGGGGGGAGAAGTTGTCCATGACGCAGCAGAAACCGGTGATCAGGGCGCGTCCCTTGGCTGTGTCCACGAGCACGCTCATGCCACCCTCGGTGTGGGCCGGGGTGTGGATCATCTTGATGCCTGGAACCACCTCGGTGTCCCCGGTCAGGGGGACGAACTGCCCGTTCTCCTCCACGTCCAGGATGTAGTCCTCCTGGTAGCGGTAGTCCATGGGGTGCGGGTCGTGGCAGATCTCCAGTTCCTTCTCGTGCACGTAGAATTTGGCATTCTCGAACTTGTAGTCGTTTTCGCAGTGGTCGCGGTGTAGGTGAGTGTGGATGACGATGTCGATGTCCTTGGGGGTCAGGCCGAAGCGTCCCAGGCCTTCCTCAATGGTCTCGATCTTGCCGCCCAGGAACTCCTCGCGGTCTGCGGTGACGATGGGTTTCAGCTCCCCGGTGTCCACCAGAATCTTTTTGTCCCCCCCCAGTATCAGCCAGGCGTAAAGGGGGATGACATAGGGTGTGCCCATCTGCTGCTGGTAGGTCATGAAGCCCTTGTCGAAACGCTTGGAGCCGGCCACGATGGGGTGGATGGAGTAGGTCTGGGACATGTTCTCTCCGGATGATGGTCGTGAAGTATCGTCGTGAGATAGTCACATAGTCGGATCGTGGCAAGTCTGGACGGGGTTGCCGGTCAGATCAGGTCCAACTGCTTTTCCTTGCGCACGGTGCGCGACACCAGGTGCGAGCGGCTGGCCGCCTCCAGGTCGAGCTTTTTAAGGAACCGCGAGGGCTTGAGCATCAGGAGCCTTCCGTACAGTTCACGCTTCTCGGCGTGGCTCAGGTACAGACGGGACTTGGCCCGGGTAAGCCCCACGTAGAACAGACGCTCCTCCTCGGCCTCATCGGGCGGGACCTCGGCGGGGGAGAGTTTGCCCGTGAGTAGGCCCGTGCCCGCGAAGGGCAGAATGCCGTCCTCCAGGGCGGGCAGGAAGACCACTTCGAACTCCAGTCCCTTGGAGGCGTGCAGGGTCATGATACGCACTTTTTCGCAGCGCCTTCCCACCAATTCCAGTTCGCTCTGGGCGTTGACGAAAGTGAGCAGCCCGGCCCAACCGCCCTGCGCGGAGTAGGCCTTGACCAGTTCCCCGTACTCCGGGCTCTGCCAGAAGAGGTGGTCGAAGGGGGGCACGTCGCGCAGGTAGAAGGCGATTTCCTTGGGGCCCTTGGCCAGCACCCGGTCCGGGCAGGCCAGGGTGAGGGCTCCCTCCATGCCGGCCATGCCCAGGAAGCGCCCGGCGGCGTTCAGGATGGCCTTCACCCGTGAATCGGCCCAGAAGGCTTCGGACTCGGGCATGGAGCAGGGCACGCCGAAGCGGGTGAGGGCCTTCTGGATGGGCTCCATGAGCCCCTTGAAGCGCGTGAGGATGGCGATGTCCCCTGGTGAGAGCAGGTGCCCCTGGCCTTTGGTCAGGGTGCTGGAGGTCGGCCCCAGGAGCTGTCTGATTTTTCCGGCTATCCAGGATATCTCACGCAGGGACTGGGGCGCGGTGAACTCCATGATTTCCCCCTGATCCCGATGCCGGTTCTGACCCTGACCTTGGCCCTCGACCATCCCGAGCCCGCGCATGGCCGTGAGCCTGAGGGAACGGGGGAACAGACAGTGGGCCAGGTCCAGGATGGGCTGGGTGGAGCGGTAATTCTCCTGAAGGGTGACCACGGGCAGGCCCGGCCAGAATTTTTCCAGCTCGCGGGAAGCGTCGCTGACCGCGCCTCGGAAGCCGTAAATGGACTGTTGGGGATCGCCGATGGCGAAGAAGGTGCGGGTGGAGCCGTCGGCCAGAGCCCGGATGATGGCCAGCTGCAGGGGGGAGAGGTCCTGCACCTCGTCCACCAGCACGTGCTTGAAGGGATTCTCGTAGATTCCCGCCTCGATCTTCTCCAGCCAGAATTCCAAGAGGTCGGTGTAGTCGGCCAAGTTCCAGGAGGCCTTCTGCCTGGCGTAGCGCGCGGCGTGGTCCTCGGGGGAAGGGGTCTGCCCCGGATCGGCCTGGGTGGCCGGGGCTACCGGAACGGCCGGGACGACTGGTTCAGGCGGGAACTCGGAGACCTCAGGCGTGTTCCTCGGCTGGCCCGGCGCCTTGGGCCACACGGGCAGGGGACGGCGGCGCAGGCGTTCGCGGTCCAGGGTCAGCTGCTGCCAGGCCTGTTTGAGTCTGGGGCCGGTCAGTTCCGGGTTGACCTCGGCGTAGAGAAGGCGGGCGGCCTCCTCGGACAGGAGCACCGGCTTTTCACCGTAGGCTTCGGTCCAGTATTCGTGGGCCAGAGCGTGCAGGGTGTCGGCGCGCGCCGGGGCCTGCCCCAGGCGGTTCTTCAGCTCCTGGGCTGCGCGGCGGGTGAAGGTGACTACCAGGAGCTGGGCCGGATCGGCCCCTGAGTTCAGCAGGTGGCGGATGCGGGCCATGAGGGTGTGGGTCTTGCCCGTGCCCGGCCCGGCCAGCACCAGGATGCGCTGCTCCCTGGCCGTGGCCGCGTGGCGCTGACGCTCGTTGAGGGCTAGCGTGGATTCCTGGGCTGGCGGCGTATCGGAGCTTGGCGAGTTCTGCGAACTTGGTGTGCATGGCGTGGCCGACGCAGCGGGGGTGTCCGTGGTGGCTGCCTCCCGGCGGGAGGCGTCGGGGGACGTGGCGGATGAGGGGCGGCCCGCGTTACCGGCATCCTGGGGAAGGCCGGGAACTGGGGGGACTGGGAGCATGGGGGCCTGGGGCGGGTCCACCAGATGCAGGCCGCGCGTCATGCGGGCCAGCTCGTCCGGGCTGAACACCAGGATGCGGCCGTACTGGCCGTCGAAGCCGGACTGGCGGAACACCCTGCCCTGGCGCATGCGGCCGACGGCCTCGGCCAGCACCGGGGAGTCCTTGGCCAGGTCCTCCAGGGGGATGTCGGAGAGGATGTGCAGCTCCGGCCCCAGGCGCCCGAGAAGCCGGGCCAAGTGGGCCTTCACCTTCTTGGAGGCTGGGCCTACGCCGTGGATCTCCCCCAGCACCTCCCCCAGCGGAATGAGCGACACGAACCCGGGCTGGCCCTGCGGACGCACGGGTTGCTCCCGGTCGGCCAAGTCCATCACCCGGTGAAGCACCCCCACCGTGAGAGGCTTGCCGCACACGGGACAGATGCCACCCCGGGCCTTGGTCTCGTGGGGGTCCATGACCACGCCGCAGTCCATGTGCCCGTCCAGGTGGTATTTGCCCTCCTCCGGGAAGAACTCCATCGTGCCCAGGAAATCGTGCCCCACCCCCTCGCCGCGAAGAGCCCGGTAGATGCCCTCGTAGGACACTGTGCCGGAAAAGAGGTTGGCCTCGCGCCCCAGCTTCTCGCCCGAGTGGGCGTCGGAGTTGGAGATGAGCCGGTAGCGGTCGAGGCTTGAGAGCAGCCAGTTCATCTCAGGATCGCTCGACAGGCCCGTCTCCAGGGCGAAGATATGCGGGGAGAGGCTCCCGAAGCATTCCTCCACCGAGTCGAACCCGGACTTGGAGCCGAAGATGGAGAACCAGGGGGTCCAGATGTGGGCCGGGACCAGGAAGGCCAGGGGATCGGTCTCGAGGACCATTTCCAGCAGGTGGCGGCTGTCCAGCCCCAGGATGGGGCGTCCGTCTGAGGCCAGGTTGCCTACCCGGGCCAGCTTGGTGTTCAGCCTTTTCGCCGCCTCGAAGGAGGGGACGTACACCAGGTTGTGTACCTTGCGGACGCGCCCACCGCGCTTGTAGATGGAGCTGATCTCGGCGGAGAGGATGAACTTGACGTGCCCGGGGAGAGGATAACCCGAGAGCCAGGGGATTTCCGGTTCAAGGCCTCCGGAATCTTTCAGATTGAAAAGTCCCCGGCCGTCAGAGACGAGCTGTTCCTCAAGCTCCGCAAGCCACTCGGGATGGGTGAAGTCGCCCGTGCCCACGACGTCGAGGCCCTTGGCGCCGGCCCAAGCGGCCAGATGCCTCGCCGTCAGGCCCTTGCTGGTGGCCCGCGAAAATCTTGAATGAACGTGGAGGTCGGCCCGGTAGTGATCCATGTCGCCCCTTCGACGGTTGAGGCAACCTAGCGTCTTCGGGGCTAGTGGGCAAGGCCCCCGGCGAAGCGCTCGAAATCGGCCAGGGCCAGGGCCTGGGATGCCCTGCGCAATTCGTCCATGTCCGCCAGGCGGTGCAGGAGGGCGCCCACCACGTCCCCGTCCAATAATGTGTTCCTGGCCATGTCCGAAAGCAGGCGCACCGTCTGGTCCTGGTTCATGCCCTTGCGGTAGGGGCGGTCCTCAGTCAGAGCGGTGAACACGTCCGATACGGCCATCACCCGGGATTCCAGGCCGATCAGCGAGGCATCCACGCCCATGGGGTATCCTGTGCCGTCCAGGCGCTCGTGGTGCTGCCCCACCCAGACGGCCATCTCGCTCATGCCCGGCACACCGAACAGGACGGAGTAGCCGTGGGAGGCGTGGCCGCGCATGACGGTCATTTCGGCTTGGTCCAGGGCGGCCGGTTTCAGGATAATCTCTGAGGGGACGCCGAGCTTGCCGATGTCGTGGAGTTCACCGGCGATCTCCAACCACTCCAAGCGGGGTTCCGGCAAGCCCATCTCCCGGCCCAGGGCCACGGCCATGGCGGCCACGCCGCGCGAGTGGGTGGCCGTGAAGCGGCAGCGGAAGTCGATGATCTGGCTGAACAGGCGCGACAGGCTGGAAATATCCTGACTCGAGAGCAGCGGGTTGAACTCGTCGGGAATGAGCAGACAGGCCTGGGTTGTCCCGGCCGCCAGAAGCTGTTCCCAGAAGTCGGGTTGCCCGGTCAGGGCCTCGAAGGCGTCCACCCACCGGGGGGGGAACAGGCGGTCCTTCCCCGAACGAATACGTGAGGCTATCGTCGCGTGCTCCACGGTGCCGCCCCATGTCCGGGGCAGGAGGGTGTCCACGCGGTCGGCCAAGCTCAACAAGTTGCCCAGTTCGGCCTCAGGTGTGAAGACCTTCCTGGCCTCTCTTTTGTCGGACCAGGGGGTGTGGTGCATCCTGACCAGCTCCGCCATCCCGGCGAATCCCGGATAGCTTGCCAGCAGGCGGTAGCCGGTCTCGGCGTGGGTCGTGTCGTCGGTGTCGAAGGCCAGGGCTGACAACCGGTCTTTGAGGGAGAAGGCCCCCACGTCGTGGAGTAGCCCGGCCAGGACCAGTTCGGTGAGCGCCCGGCCTGGCAGGCCGGCCACCTCACCCAGTCTGTAGGCCAGAGTCCCCACTCTGCAGTGATGGCCCACCACCTCCGGACTGACCAGGTCCATCGCGCTGGACAGGCAGCCCACCATATCGAAAAGTCTCATGCTCACAGCGCCCCCCGCATGCCACGGGCTGTGGACTAAACGCTCCTGCCGGGGCCGGCAAGATCGTCTTTCCTACTCAATTGGATTTCTTATTTTTGAGGACGCGGTTCCCGTCCCTAGGAAGCCAAGCCCGAGGCAAAATTTTCGAAATCGCTCAGGGCCTGAGCCTGGGCCTCGCGGCGGACCTCGTCCATGTGCTCGCGCCTGGAGACGATCAGACCCGCCACGTTCGTGTCCAGGAACTTGCGTTTGGCCATGTTCCAAATGGTGTCGACGACCATGCGAAGTTCAATCCCCGCACGGTAGGGACGGTCCTCGCCCATGGCCGTGAAAACGTCGGCGACGGCCAGTATGCGCGAGGCCAGGCCGATGTTCTCGCCCTTCAGGGCGAAGGGATAGCCCGAGCCGTCCAGGCGTTCGTGGTGCTGTCCCACCAGTTCGGCCACGTCGGCCAGGGCCGGGGCTCCGGCCAGGGCGTTGTAGCCGTGCTCGGCATGGAGCCGCATCACGGCCATCTCGGTAGGGTCCAGGGCCGAAGGCTTCATGATGATCTCGGAGGGCACGCCCAATTTGCCCAGGTCGTGCAGTTCGCTGGCCACCTCCAGTAGGTCGCGTTCGTCTCCGGGGAGGTGCAGTTCGTGGGCCAGGGTCATGGCAATGGCGGCCACGCCCCGGGAGTGGGTGGAGGTGAATCGGCAGCGGAAGTCGATGATCTGGCTGAACAAGCGGGCCAGTCCGGAAACCTCCCTGCCGGAAAGCTCCGGGTTGTACTCCTTGGGGATGACCAGGCGGAGCAGGCCCGAGTCCAAGGCTGCGGCCTCCTCCAGGAAGCCTCCGGGCTTGGCCAGGATTTCCAGGGCTTCCACCCACCACGGGTTGAACATGCTCCCCGCGCCCGAGTGGATTCTGGCCAGGATGGCCTCGCGGTCGAGTCCGGCCTGTGCGTCCCTGGGCATAAGGGCCTCCACCCGGTCGGCCAGGCAGAGCAGGTTGCCCAATTCGATGTCGGGCCAGAAGACTTTCTTGGGTTGGCAGCCCGGGTTCCAACTGACGTGGTGCAGGCGGACCAGTTCGGCGGCCCGGGCGAACCCCGGATAGCCGCAGAGCAGGCGGTAGCCGATCTCAGGGTGGGTCCGGTCTCCCGCTTCGAAGGCCAGGGTCGAAAGACGGCCCTTGAGGGAGAAGGCCCCCATATCGTGGAGCATCCCGGCCAGGGCCAGGTCCGCGCAGACCTGGCCGGGCAGCCCGGCCGTTTCGCCGAGTTTGGAGGCGATGGCCCCCACCCTGATATGGTGGCCCGCTACTTCCGGGCTGACAAGGTCCATGGCGCTGGACAGACAGCCCACCATATCGAACAAACGCATACTCACGAGACGACTCCGGTGCGACGATTCCGGTTGGATGCGTCCCCGTACTCACTCCCGTGGAAAGAGGCAAGGGGGGGCCATGGACCATGAAAATGGTCGGGAAGAGCGTAAAAACGAAGTTTGATCCGGCTCAGGCTGCGCCGCAATCCCCCGGATCGCCGTGGCACTTCTCCAGGGCGTGCTCCATGGCCGGCAGGATGGCAGCCAGGGTCTCGCGTACACCCTTGGGGGATCCGGGCAGGTTCACCACCAGGCAACCGCCCAGAAATCCGGCCACGGCCCGGGAAATAATAGCCCTGGGTGTGGACTGGATGCCGGCGAAGGCCATGGCCGCCTCGAATCCTGTCAGGCGTTTCTCGATCACGGCCAGGGTGGCCTCCGGGGTGAAGTCGCGCGGTCCTACACCGGTGCCGCCGGTGGTGACCACGATGTCGAACTGCTGGGTCAGGGCCAGGTCCATGATCAGGGCCTTGAGCCGCTGCTGGTCGTCGGGCAGGATGTGCCCCTGGATCACCGACAGGGACAGCTCGGCGGCCACCATGTCTCCGATGAGCGGCCCGGAGGAATCCTCCCTCAAGCCGGCAGCGCCCTTGTCCGAGAGCGTTACCCAGGCCAGGCTGTAGCCGCCCTTCCAGGCCTTGAACGTGACAGCCCCGGTGGGCAGGTAGACCTCCTCCAGAGCGTCGGCCAGGACGATCTCCCGGGCCGGGGTCGCTCCCCCCTCGGGCCAGCGCATGCGCCCGGCCACCTGGAACAGGGGCATGTCGTCATGCCTGCCCAGATAGGTTCCCACGCCAAGTTCCGGCAGCTCCCCGACGACGGGCAGCACGGGCGCGAGTCCCCCCGAGGGGGCGCCCGGAACGATGAACAGACGCTGTCCGGCCTGGATGGTCGTGTCCTTGGCCACGGCGAGAAGAATCGAGCCACTCATGCAAAACCACCTTGAAGGTTGCAAAATTGGCGGGCATGGGCCACAAGCCCAGAAATTACTCCAAGCAAACGAGGACGTGCATGAAAGGCATCATCCTGGCCGGCGGCTCCGGTACCAGACTCTATCCCATCACCAGAGTGGTCAGCAAGCAGCTCCTGCCGGTCTACGACAAGCCCATGATCTACTATCCGCTGTCCGTGCTCATGCTGGCGGGCATCCGGGATATATTGATCATCTCAACCCCGAGTGATCTGCCCCGCTTCCGGGAGATGCTCGGCGACGGCTCCTGGCTTGGGCTCAACTTCCACTACAAAGTGCAGCCGAAACCCGAGGGCCTGGCCCAGGCCTTCATCCTGGGCGAGGAATTCATCGGCGGGGACAAGGTCTGTCTGGTGCTCGGCGACAACATTTTCTACGGCCAGGGCCTGGCCAGGGTCCTGCAGCGCTGCGCCCAACTGGACCAGGGCGGTGTGGTCTTCGGCTACAAGGTGCGCGACCCGGAACGCTACGGCGTGGTGGAATTCGACACCGCCAGGAACGTCGTCTCCATCGAGGAGAAGCCCAAAAAACCCAAGAGCAAGTACGCCGTCACCGGCTTGTACTTCTACGACAACCAGGTGGTGGAGATCTCCAAGAAGCTCAAACCCTCGCCGCGGGGTGAAATCGAGATCACCGACGTGAACAACGAGTACCTCAAGCGAAACGGGCTCAAGGTGGAATTCCTGGGTCGGGGCTTCGCCTGGCTGGACACCGGAACCCACGAATCCCTGCACCAGGCCTCCAGCTTCGTCCACGCCATCCAGGACCGCCAGGGGCTCAAGGTTTCCTGCCTGGAGGAGATCGCCTTCCGCATGGGCTACATATCCGACACCGACCTGGAGCATCTGGCCCAGGACATGCTTAAGAACTCCTACGGGCAATACCTCATGGACGTGGTCCGGGAAGCCAGGGGAGAGGAGTGACATGAATACCATTGTTCCTGTTCCGGCGGGATTCACCTTCGCCGCTCACGCCGCCGGCTTCCGCTACCAGGGCCGCGACGACGTGGCTCTCATCGTCTCCGACCGCCCGGCAGCCGGGGCCGGATTGTTCACCAAAAATCTTTTCCAGGCTGCGCCCGTCACAGTGGCGAGGGAAAACCTGAAGAAATCAGGGAAAATCCGCGCTTTTCTCGTGAACGCCGGGCAGGCCAACGCCTGTACCGGGCCGGAAGGCGAGGCCAACTGCCGCGAAATCCTGAAGCTTGCCGCCGAGCGCCTGGGCATGGCCGCGAAGGACATCCTGCCCGCCTCCACCGGGGTCATCGGCCCACAGCTCAAGATGGACATCTGGCGCGCCGAAATCCCGGCGCTCACCGCCAAGCTTGGCCAGTCCAGCTCCCTGGACGCGGCCAAGGCCATCATGACCACTGACGGCTTTCCCAAGATCGCCTGGGGCTCCGCGACCATCGACGGCCGCGAGGTGCGCCTTCTGGGCATGGCCAAGGGCGCGGGCATGATCTGCCCCAACATGGCCACCATGCTCTCCTTCGTCATCTGCGACGCCGAGGTGGATCAGCCCCGCTGGCAGGCCATGCTGGCCGCCGCCGTGGACGCCAGCTTCAACGCCGTCACCGTGGACGGCGACACATCCACCAACGACTGCGTCCTGGCCATGGCCAACGGCGCGTCCGGGGTGAAGATCCGCTCCGACGAGGACATGGCCGCCCTGGCCGCCGCCCTGAACGAACTTTGCCAGGCGCTGGCCTACATGGTCGTTGAGGACGCCGAGGGAGGCACCAAGATCCTGCGGGTAAGCATTAACGGAGCCGAGGACAACATGCAGGCCGAGGCCTGCGCGCGGGCCGTGGGGCACTCCCCCCTGGTCAAGACCGCCATGTTCGGCCGCGACGCCAACTGGGGGCGCATCGTGGCCGCCGTGGGCAGGAGCGGTGCGGAGTTCGACCCCGAGAAAGTCACCGTGGCCATCGGCAACATCCCGGTGTTCGTGAACGGCCAGCCCGTGCCTGGCGACCTGGACAGCCTGCTCGCCCCCCACATGCGTCGCCCCGAGATCGCCATCGACATCGACCTGGGGGCTGGGAATGGCGAGTACCTGCTGCTAGCGGCTGACCTGAGCTTCGACTATGTGAAGATCAACGCGGATTATCGGTCGTAAGAGGGGACGGCATGGACAGCCGGTTCGTCACCACCGCGTTCACCTTCCCGCCCGCGGTGGTGTTGATCTGGAGCAGGCCGGTCTTCATTTGAGCATGTCAGCCATGGAATGCAGCTTTCCGGGCTTCTGAGCGCCGATCCACTTGGCCGCGCGCAATGCTCCCTGGGCGAAGTTCTCGCGGGAGTGGGCGCGATGGGTAACCTCGATGCGCTCGCCCGCGCCGAAGAAGTATACGGTGTGGTCGCCCACCACGTCGCCGCCGCGCACGGCGAGCATGCCTATTTCACCAGGGGTGCGAGGGCCGATGATGCCTTCGCGCGAGCACCTCTTGACCTCGTCGATCTTCTCGCCCCGCGCCTGAGCAAGGCACTCTCCCAGTTTCAAGGCCGTGCCGCTGGGGGAATCGACTTTCTCGTTGTGGTGGATTTCCACGATCTCCACGTCGTAGGACGGGCCAAGGGCTTCAACCAGTTGAGCCAATACACCCAGCAGGGCATTGACGCCCACGCTTAAGTTAGGCGTCCAGAACAGGGGGACATGCTTGGCCGCCTTTTCAAGCTCCGCCGTCTGGGCGGCCGAAAAGCCCGTGGTGCCGATGACCACCGGATTGCCAAGCCTGGCGGCCAGATTGGCCACCATAAGGCTGGCTTCCGGGGCGGTGACGTCGATGACCACCGCGCCGGGCAGACGGGTAAAGACGTCCTCGGCCGAGGTGCCGTTCACGCAATCCAGACGGGCGTATTTATCCAGGGCCGCCTCGCTCCGGGGGCGCCCCACCACGCCTGCAAGGCGGAAGGCCGGGTCGGCCTGGACAAGCCCGGCCAAAGTTGAACCCATCCGTCCGCCTGCGCCCATGATGATCACGTCGCAAACGTTCATAGCTGTGCTCCGCTAGTTATCACACGAATAAATACACCCGGCATCTTGCCTTGCCGGGCGGGACGGTTGGGCAGCGACGGTTGTCGCCTGTTCAGTCAATAGCTCGAACTGTTCGGGGTTGCCGAGGATTGGTTCAAGTCGTCGGGGTTACCTTCGACAACCGGATACCATTGGTCGTCTTCGATGAGCCACAGATGACCGCTCCACCTGTCGAGGCGATAGGCCACCGCGTAGCCATCATGGTTGGCGACGACCTGGAAGTCATATCGGAACATGATGGAAAGCCAGGCGAAAACCGCCAGCACCAGAAGGGAAGAAAGAACCAGAGCGCGCTTAGAGATCATCAGAACACCTGCTTGCTAACGTTTCAGGATCGCTCCCGGATACCCCATCTCGGCCAGCTTCTGCCGGAAGGCATCCGGGTTGCCCGTGCTCCTGGTCAGCACCCTGTACACCTCCCGGCCGTTCACGTCGGCACGTTCGAAGAAGGCCTCGACGCCTTTGGCCGAGAGCCTGTCCGCCACCGTCTCGGCCTGCACCAGGCTCGGCAGGGCGGCTACCTGCATGGTGAATTCATCCGTGGCCACGGTCTGGGGGACCGTCTGACCGACTGAAGCCACGGGCGCGACAGCCGGGGAGGGCGATGCAGGAGCGTTGGCGACAGCGGGCGCCGTCGCCGGCGATGCGTTTCCCGGCCCGGCCAGCTGGTTCACGGCGAACCTGGCCGCCGCCTTGGTGTCGTTTCCGGCCATGGGCAGCATGTCCGGCAGTTGCACGAAGGCATACTGCAGCTCGTATCCTCCCACGCCCTGGCCGTCCGGGCGGATGGCATCGCCTTCGGCCCCGCCGCACTTGAGCAAGGCCAGGAGCGCCCCTTCCTTCCTGGCCCGGTTTGTCATCTCCCGGAGCACGTTGGTGAGTTTCAAACGGCAGGTGGCGTCGTCAGGCGGGGTTTCGGAAAACCCCTCGCGGCAGACGAGGGCGCTGAAGATTTTGTCTTTGGGGATGGTGAGAATCTTTTTGGATACGAAGGCGTAGCGGATGGTGTAGGCGCTCTCCGGGCAATGGGCCTGGTCGCGGCAGGGAGCATCCCAGTTCACCCCGGCCTTCTCCATGTTGTCGGTGAAGTCGGACAACACGGCGACGTTGCCCGGCCCGGCTTTCTCGGGCAGGAGCATGAGGACCTCTGCGGCCAACTGGGCGCATTGGCCGGCGTGGCCCTCCGACCCCTCGCCCTTGTGTAGGTCGCAGACCGACCGGACCTGCCAGTCCTCTGCCGAAGCCTGCACGGCGGCTAGCATGACGAACAACACTGCGAACAGCACTCTCATGGAGCATCCTCCCAAATGCCCCCAGTACTCCTATCAGGACAGCCGCACAAGGCTTGCAAGCCGGGCTCCCGGCGGGCATGCTGCGCCCATGACCCGACTGCTTGAACTGACCATCGAACGTCCCGCTTTCGGCGGAGCCGGACTGGCCCGTCTGGAAGGCCAGATCGTGTTCGTGGAGGGCGGCCTGCCCGGCTCCCGCGTGGTGGCCCGTGTGGTGAAGGAAGATAAGAGTTGCCTGCGGGCCGTGGCTGATCGCGTGCTCGTTGCGTCCCCCCACGCCGTGGAGCCCTTCTGCCCCCACTTCGGCGTCTGCGGCGGCTGCACCTGGCAGGACGCGGCCTATCCGGCCCAGTTGGACTTCAAGCGCGAGATCGTGCGCGAGCAGCTCAGGCGACTGGGCGGCCTCGAACCGGACGTGGCCGGTACCGTACCCTCGCCGGACGAGCGCTACTACCGCAACAAGATGGAGTTCGCCTTCGGCTCGGGCCATCCCTCGGGCACGCTCCTGGGACTGCGCGAGCGTTTCAACCCCAGCCGGGTGCTGGAGGTCGAAACCTGCTTCCTCATGCCCGAGCCGGCCATGGACATCCTGCGCGCGGTGCGCCGCTTGGTGAACGCCACCCAGCTCCCGCCCTTTTTCGCCAGGACCGGAACGGGCGCATGGCGGCACCTGGTGCTCAGGCGCTCGGAAGCTTCGGACAAGTGGCTGGCCCAGATAATCGTCGGCCCCAAGACGCCTTTCAAGCGGCTGGCTTCCATGGGCGAGGCCCTGATGCGCGAGTTCCCCCAACTGGCCGGCCTGACCCTCGGCATCCGCCGCGACCGCTCGGACTTCGCCATCGCGGAACATCGGGTCTGGACCCTCGGGGAGGATTTCCTGGAGGAGGTACTGGACGGACTGAAACTTCGGGTGAGCACGGAGGCCTTCTTCCAGACCAACACCCGCGCTGCAGCTTTGCTCTACGCCGAGGCGGTGCGGGCGGCCCGGCTCACCGGCGGCGAAGCCGTGTGGGACCTCTACTGCGGGGCCGGCGGCCTGAGTCTTTTCCTGGCCCGCGAGGCCAGGAGCGTGACCGGCTTCGAAATCTCCCAGGAGGCAGTGGACGACGCCACGACGAACGCCTCACTGAACGGCCAGACCAACTGCACCTTCGTGGCCGGGGACCTGAAGGACGCCGTGGCCCGTCGCAAAGCCCGGCCGGAGGTGATCGTGCTGGACCCGCCCCGGACCGGGCTGCACCCGGACACGGCCGACATCCTGCGCCGCGTGGCCCCGCCGCGCATGGTCTACTTGTCCTGCAACCCCTCCACCCTGGCCCGCGACCTGGGACGCCTGAGCGCGGACTACGACGTCCTCCGGGTCACGCCCGTGGACCTTTTCCCGCACACCCCGCACGTGGAGTGCGTGGCGGAGCTTGCGCGCAAGCCTTGAAGCGCGGGCGTTCTTTGGGTAGCGCGGTGCGCCCGGACAGGCTGCTCCCGCTCAAATTTCCTTGGCCATGTTGTCCAGCAGACCGTGGAGCATCCCTTTGAGGCCCTCAAGATGTTTCGCCCCGGTCCGCATCTGCTCCGGGGGTTGCACATAGGGGCCGGGCACGAGGTCCGACGCTGCGTGTTCGATCAGCTTCTCCATGCTCTCGGCCGTGGTCTCGAAATGGAATTGCAGCCCCACCAGATTGCCGCCAACGGCAAAGGCCTGGTTGGCGCAGGCATCTGATTCCGCTATCAGCGAAGCCCCGCGCGGCACGGAAAAGGTCTCGCCGTGCCAGTGGAAGGCCGTGAATTCTTCGGGGATGCCCGCGAAGGCCGGGTTGCGCACCGCCCATGGGGTCAGGCGCACGGGATGCCAGCCGATCTCCCGCTGGGCGTTTTTGGTGACTTCCCCGCCCAGCACCTCGGAAAGCATCTGCGCTCCCAGGCACACGCCCAGTACACCGCGGCCCCGGGCCACGGCCAGCTTCAGGCATTGCTTCTCGGCCGCGAGCCACGGGAATTCCAATTCGTCGTGGACGCTCATGGGTCCGCCCATGACCAGCAGCAGATCGTAAGCGCCGGGATCGGGCAAGGGGTCTCCCGCGAAGATGCGTGTGTGGGCCAACGGATGCCCGCGTTCCTTGGCCCAGAGGGCGATGCCCGCCGGGTCCTCGAAGGGTACGTGTTCGATCGAATGTATGCGCATGGCGTCACTCCTTTGAGGTTGGTGTCCTCTCTTGGCCGGTTCGTCAAGATGAAATCCTGAAGCGGTATTTACGCGGCCCAGGCGGGCTGGTACAGAACGGACCGGCATGCCCCCGACATTTTCCGTCATCGTTCCCGTCCTGGGGGAAGAGGAGTTGGTGAACCGGCAGGTGGACCACATCCGCACCGTGGGCTACGGCCGCCAAGTGCAAATCCTCATAGCCGACGGCCATCCGGAGCGCTCCACCCTGGCCGCCCTGGCGCGACCAGGGGTGCTGGCCGTGCCCGCGCCCAGGGGCCGTGCCCGGCAGATGAACGCGGGCGCGCGCCAGGCCTCCGGGGACGTGCTGGTCTTTCTGCACGCGGACAGCTCCCTGCCCGCCGGGGCCTTCGAGGCCATGGAGCACGTGCTCGCGGACGGCAGGCGCGTGGGTGGGGCCTTCGATCTGGGCATCCGCTCCCGGTGGTGGTCGCTCAGGCTCATCGCCCGGGTCGCCTCGCTACGCTCCCGCCTGAGCCGCGTTCCCTACGGAGACCAGGCCATCTTCCTGACCCGCCGCGCCTTCCAGGCCCTCGGCGGCTACGCCGACATGCCCATCCTGGAGGAGGTGGACCTTATGCGCCGCCTGCGCCGGGCCGGGCTGCGCATCGGCTTCGCCAAGGGACGGTCCGTTACCTCGCCCCGGCGCTGGGAAGCCGAAGGCGTGTGGCGCAGGACATTCACCAACTGGGCCATCATCCTGCTCTTTCTGCTTGGGGTACCGCCCGAGCGGCTGACCCGTCTGCACAAGGCGCGCGCGCCGGGGAAGGACGGGGGATGAGGATGTCCGCCTGCATCCTCTTCATGTTGCGCTCGCCTCGCCCTGGCATGGTGAAAACCCGCCTGGCCCGGGACGTGGGAGGCGAGGCCACGCTGGCCCTTTACAAGGCCTTCGTCCTGGACATGTTGGAGGCCTTGCGGGGGTGCGGCGCGGACGTGGCGGTTTGGGTCGAGCCGGGCGGGGAGGTGGATGCGGTCCGGGAGTGGCTGGACGGGGTGGCGGATACAGTCCGTGAACAGTCGGGAGGAAGCATGGTCTATCTGCCCCAGCCCGATGGCGATCTGGGCGAGAAGATGGACTACGCCTTCCGCTGGGCTTTTGGCCGGGGCTACGCGGCGGCTGCTGCCCTGGGGTCGGATATGCCGCAGCTGTCCCCGAAGATGGCCCGAAGTTTAGCCCGCCTGCTCAACTCCGAACCGGCCCTGATCGGCCCATGCCCCGACGGCGGGTATTGGACCATCGGCTTCCGGTCGCAAAGCTACCTGCCCGAAGTTTTCGCCAACATGCCCTGGAGCACGCCGGAACTCTTTACGCGGACCATGGCCGTGGTGGAAGGGCTGCAACCGGCCGTCCTGCCGGAGCTCGCGGACACGGATACCCTTGATGACCTGCTGCGGCTGGCTTTGAACTGCCCCGCCGGGCTGGCCAGGCGGACACTCGCGGTGGCCGGGCCGCTGTTGCGGTCATTCCAAGGTGTCCGCTGATCCCCGCGAAGCAATTGTGGGGTCCAGGGGGATGATCCCCCTGGAGGGGTGCGGGGCGGGACCCCGCCTGTCTCTGCCTACCCCTTCGCCCCGCAGCACTTCTTGTATTTCTTCCCGCTCCCGCACGGGCAGGGATCGTTCCTGCCGACCTTGGGGGCGGTGCGTTTCTTGGGTATGGCCTTCTTCTCGGTGCCGTCGTCCGCGCCCTGGTACTTCAGGTCGGCGGCGGTCTCCTTGTGCTGGAACTCCTCCTCGCGCACCTCGGCCTTTATCTGCAGGCGCGACAGTGAGCGCACCGTGCTCTCGGCGATCATTTCCAGGAGGCCCTGGAACAGTTCGAAGCCCTCTCGCTTGTACTCCTGCTTGGGGTCCTTCTGGCCGTAACCGCGCAGGCCGATGCCGTCGCGCAGGTGGTCCATGTTGAGCAGGTGTTCCTTCCAGTGCCGGTCCAGGGCGTCCAGCAGGAAGTAGCGCAGGATTTCGGCGTAGTGCGCGGGCGCCGTGGACTGGAGCGACTCGAAGCGCTCGACGATGGACTTGCGCAGGTCCTCCTTGGGGGGAACGCTCTGGGCGAAGTCCACGCGGAGGTTGAAGACGTCTTCGAGGCGGGCGGCGGCGATCTCCAGAGTTTCAGGGTCCGGCCCGAGTTTGGAGAGAGTCAGAGCCTGGTAGATGTCGTCCAGCAGATCGTCCACGAATTCCAGGAAGGCGTCCTGGGGGTCTTCGGCCTCCATGTAGTAGCGACGGCGGGAGTAAATGACCTCGCGTTGCTGGTTCATGACGTTGTCGAAGTCCAGGAGCTGCTTGCGTATCTCGAAGTTGTGCCCTTCCACACGCATCTGGGCGTTTTCGATGGCCTTGGAGACCATGCGGTTCTCGATGGCCTCGCCTTCCTGCATGCCCAGGCGCTCCATGATGCCCTTCAGACGGTCGGAGCCGAACAGGCGCATGAGGTCGTCATCCAGGGCCAGGTAGAAGCGGGACTCGCCGGGGTCGCCCTGTCGTCCGGAGCGGCCTCGCAACTGGTTGTCGATGCGCCTGGACTCGTGGCGCTCGGTACCCAGGATGTAAAGGCCCCCCAGTTCCCGGACGCCCTCGCCCAGTTTGATGTCCGTGCCGCGCCCCGCCATGTTGGTAGCGATGGTCACCCGACCCTGGTGGCCGGCCTCGAGCACGATCTGCGCCTCGTGTTCGTGCTGCTTGGCGTTGAGCACGTCGTGGGGCACCCCGGCCTTTTTGAGCATCCCGGACAGGAGCTCGGACTTCTCGATGGAGATGGTGCCCACCAGCACGGGCTGGCCCTTTTGGTTGAGGGCCTTGAGGTCCTGTACGATGGCCTCGAACTTCTCCCGCTGGGTCTTGTAGATCACGTCCGGGTGGTCCTTGCGGACCATGGGCCGGTGGGTTGGGATGACGTACACTTCCAGCTCGTAGATCTGCTGGAACTCCACGGCCTCGGTGTCGGCGGTGCCGGTCATGCCCGAGAGCTTTTTGTACATGCGGAAATAGTTCTGGAAGGTGATGGAGGCCAGCGTCTGGTTCTCGCTCTCCACCTTCACCCCCTCCTTGGCCTCCAGGGACTGGTGCAGGCCATCGGAGTAGCGTCGCCCGGGCATGAGCCGGCCGGTGAACTCGTCCACGATGACCACCTGGCCGTCCTTGACGATGTAGTCCACGTCGCGGGCGTAGAGGTGGTGGGCGCGCAGGCCCTGCAGCACGTGGTGCTGCAGGGAGATGTGGGCCGGGTCGTACAGGTTGTCGACCTTGAAGATATCCTCGCAACGGCTAACGCCTTCGTCGGTGAGCAGGACCGTGCGGGCCTTTTCGTCGATGGTGTAGTGCTCTTCGCGCTTGAGCATGGGGATGAGGGCGCTCACCCGGGAGTACTGGGCCGTTGATTCCTCGGCAGGGCCGGAGATGATCAGCGGCGTGCGCGCTTCGTCGATGAGGATGGAGTCCACCTCGTCCACTATGGCGAAGTTGAGTTCACGCTGGACCAGGTGCTCCTTGTAGAACTTCATGTTGTCGCGCAGGTAGTCGAAGCCGAACTCGTTGTTGGTGCCGTAGGTGATGTGTGTGGCGTAGGATTCCTGGCGTTCTTCGTCGGTCAGGCCATGCACGATGGTACCCACGGTCAGGCCCAGATAGTTGTAGAGGGTCCCCATCCAGGCGGCATCGCGGCGGGCCAAGTAGTCGTTGACGGTGATTAGGTGCACGCCCTTGCCCGAGAGGGCGTTGAGCACGGCGGGCAGGGTGGCCACCAGGGTCTTGCCCTCGCCGGTCTTCATCTCGGCGATCTTGCCCTGGTGCAGGACCATACCGCCGATGAGCTGCACGTCGAAGTGGCGCATGTCCAGGCTGCGCTTGCCCGCCTCCCGCACCATGGCGAAGACCTCGGGGAGCATGTCCTCCAGGGAGCGGCCGTTGGCGGCTTCCTGCATGAGCTCGACCATGCGGGTCTGCATTTGACCCTGGTCCAGGGCCTGGGCCGATGATTCGAGGGTGTTGATTTTGTCGACGGTCGGGGCGAGGCTTTTCAGGTAGCGATCGTTTTTCGACCCGACGATCATCTTCATGATGCTGCCGAACATGTAATCTCCTTAAATTGGGGGCTCAACTCCCCAACCCTAGTCCAGGCGGACCAGACTACTCTATAATTTCCAGCCAGTGGCCCACGCCGACACTTTCGGCAGCGTTGGCCCGCAGCTGTATCACGCATCCGGAACAGCCGGTGAGTATCTGTTCATTGGGCTCGGGTCCATAAAAATCGAGGCAGCGCTTCGCCACCGCATCCGACAGCTCCGGGGCGGAAAGCTTGAGTGCGCCGCCGAAACCGCAGCAGAGGTTCTTGCGCGTCCTGGTCTTGAGCCTGTCTCCAAGGACCTTGCGCAGAAAATCGGCGTCCTGTCCTCCGCCTGCGCCGTGGCAGGGCGTGTGGTAGTGGACTGTGGCCGGAGCGTTCGGCAGGACTTCGTACACGGCGCGCCGGGCCAGTTCCGAGAAGGGGGCCAGTCCGGCCAACCAGGCTTCGCGTTCGTCGGGTCTCCAGCCCAGGTCCCGGGAGACATAGGCGCGCAGGCCGCAACGGCAGGTGGCGCAGAAGCTCACCAGTTCAGGGCGGCCGGTCTCGCGCCAGGCCTCCAGGTTCTTAAGCTGCATCCGAAGCTGGGCGTCCTTGAGCCCGGCATGCCCCAGCGTGTTGCCGCAGCAGGCGAAGTCCGGAGTGGGCAGCACGGTAAATCCCAGGCCGGCAAGTATTTTGGCGGCGGAGGCGGTCCAGTGCGGCTTGACGTGGGCGGCCACACAGCCGGGGAACAATACGGCCTTGCGGCCCTTCCCGCAAGCCTCGAAGGCCACGGGCTTGAGCCAGGGGGCCAGGCGCGTGCGAGAATCCAAGGCCCGGAGGCCACCGGCCGCTCCGGCCAGCCAGCCTTTGAAGCCGCCTCCTCCGCCATCCGGGGCTAATCGGGGCATCAAGCGCGACAAAGTGGCCATCATGGGCCAGAGCACTCGGGCCTTCTCCACCCAGACCTGCCACAGTTTGGATTCGATGTTCGGATGCGCGGCGCGCAGGCCGGACAGAAGTTCCGGCACGCACAGGCCAAGCGGGCAGGCCTTCTCGCACTTGCCGCAGGAGAGACACTTGCCGGCCAGTTCCAGTGCGATCTTTTCCGATATACCGGGAGTCTGTCCAGCCATGGCCTGGGCCAGGAAGAATTTGGCCTTGGGAGAGAGCTCCTCGCGGGTGGTGGCCGCGTACAGCGGGCAAACCTCCAGGCATTTGCCGCAGAGGATGCAGGATTTGCGGTTTTCACCTGATTTTGCGTCCTGGTGATCGCAGTGACGCATGTGGGGGAGTTTCTTCAAGGTCAGTATGCCTTGCCGGGATTCATGATGCCCATGGGGTCCAGGGCGGTCTTGATCCGGCGCATGGCCTCCACGTTTTCGCGACCGCGCATGCGTTCAAGCCAGGGCAGCTTGGTCAGACCCACGCCGTGCTCGCCGGAAATGGTGCCGCCGAGGGAAATTGTCAACCCGAGCACCCCCTCCTTGGCCCTGGCGGCGCGGGCGGCTTGGTCCGGGTCGGAGGCGTCGTACATGATGTTCACGTGCAGGTTGCCGTCGCCCAGGTGGCCGAAGGCCAGGATGGTCAGTCCTAGCTCGCGCGAAACGGCCCGGATGCGGCGCACGGCCTCGCCCACGGAACCGCGCGGCACGACGATGTCGTCGGAAAGCTTGTCCGGGCCGAACTGATAGGCCGCCTGGTTGATCTGGCGGCGCATCTCCCAGAGCGCTTCTTCGTCGGCCGACGTGCGGGCCTCCTCAAGGTGTGCCGGGGCCAGGGATTCCACTGCCCGGCGCAGGCGGGGCAGGTCCGCGGCCACGGCTTCGCCGGAGCCGTCCAGCCGCATAAGCAAGGCCGCGCCATTGCTCTTGAGCTCCCCCGTGCCCCGGGTCCAGGGGGCTGGTCCCAGCCTGGCCAGGGCGGCCAGCACTTCGGCGGGCATGTACTCCATGGCCGTGGGGAGGATTCCCGAGGCGAACACGGCCCGGGCGGCTTGGAGGGCGTCGTCTTCGGAGGCGAACACGGCCAGGAGGGAGGCCTGGGCTTCGGGCAGGGGCACGAGCTTGAGGATGGCCTCGGTGATGAAACCCAGCGTCCCCTCGGAACCCACGAAGAGCCTGGTCAGGTCCAGGCCGGCCACATCCTTGTGGCAGCGCGAGCCGGTGGTCAGGACGCGGCCGCCGGGAAGGACCACGGTGAGCCCCAGCACCCAGTCGCGGGTGGTGCCGTATTTAACGGCCCGCATGCCCCCGGCGTTCTGGGCCAGGTTGCCCCCGATGGTTGCGAAGCGGGCGCTGGCCGGGTCGGGCGCGTAGAAAAGGCCCCGGGCGCGGCAGGCTTCCTGGAGTTCGCCGGTTATCACCCCAGGCTGGGCCACGACCGCGAAGTCCTCGCCCGAGATATCCAGGATGCGGTTCAGGCGGGCCGTGGAGACCACGATGCCGCCGCGCTCCGGCACGCAGCCTCCCACCACGTTGGTGCCCCGTCCGCGCGGATAGACGGGGATGGCCTCAGTCTGGGCCAGGCTCAGAAGCTCCGCCACCTGCTCCGTGTTCTCCGGGCGGACCACGGCGTCCGCGGGGGCGTGCTTGCGGCTGGCGTCCGCGCCGAATATCAGGGTCTCTTCGGGTTTGACCAACAGGCCGTCGCCCGGAAAGAGGGCCTGGAGGGCGCGCAGAACGGAAAGGGAGAGGGGCATGGTTCGGTGTTTCCGGGACAATTCGGTAGCCGGGTGCTGGTCCTTAAGGCGCGGTGATTCGATGTCGCCCGAGGTTTCGGTCCCGCTTTGACGTGTGCCAGGACGAAAACGTCCAGATATTGGACAATAAGACAAGCGCGAGTAGGAGTAAAGTGTCGTTTCCGGAGCAACTCCCTCAGGTAAAAGCGTTCCGGGTAACGAAGCTTAGCCAAGCATGTACCGCAGGGCGTACCCGAACGACGGGTAGGCCCAGACCATGTCCAGGAGTTGGGCGGCGGTCAGGCCTTGACGCATGGCCAGGGCGGCCACGTTGACCACCTCCTCGGCGTCCTCGCCCAGGTAGAAGAGCCCGAGCAGCCTGCCCGTGTCCGGAGCGAGGAGCACCTTGTAGCCCGAATGCTCGATGCCCAGGCGGGTCAGCTCGGGCCAGGCAAGCTTCATCCTGGTCTTGATCTCGACGGAGACGCCCATTGCCGCGGCCTCGTCCTCGGTCAGGCCCACCCCGGCCAGGGTCGGATGCGAGAAGGTGGCGCTAGGGATGACCGAGTAGTCCGGCTGGACATGGTCTCCGCTCAGGATGTTGGCCGCAACGGCGCGGCCTTCCATCACCGCCGTCGGGGTGAGCTGATAGTGGCCGGCCGCGTCCCCGGCGGCGTAGACGTTGGGGTTGCTGGTCTTCAGGAATTCGTCCAGCCTGAGCCCAACGCCCGTAGTCTCGATGCCAGCCGCGCTCAGGTCCATCCCGTCCAGATTCGGCACACGGCCTGCCCCGTGCACCACCATGTCCGCCTCCACGGTCTGTTCCCCGAAAGCCCCAAGACGCAGGAGAAACCCTCCGGCGCTCCTCCCCAGCGAGAACGGCGGAGAATCGTAGAGCACGGTGATTCCAAGGGCCGAGCTTGCCCGGCACAACTGGGCGACCAGGTCGCGGTCGAAGCGTTTCAGGCAGCGGTCGCCGCGTACGGCCATGGTGACCTCAGACCCGGCGATGGCCGCGATGTGGCCGAACTCTGTGGAGACGTAGCCGCCACCGATGAAGGCGATGCGGGCGGGCAGCTTCGTGAGGTTCAGGAAGTCGTCGCTTACGGAAAGCAGTTCCGCACCCGGGAAGGTCAGTGTTTGCGGCCTGGAGCCGCTGGCGATGATGCTCTTGGCGGCCTGGACGTCCAGATCCCCCACGCGCGCGGTGTCGGGGCCGGTGAAGCGGCAGCGGCCGTGCAGGAGGGTGATGCCTGCGTCCTGGTAGGAGCGCTCCGAGCGGGGCGGCACCCTGTCAACCAGTAATTGTTTGCGGGCGGCCAGGGTGGGCCAGTCGATGGACAGGTTGCCCCGGATGCCGTTCGCCTGGGCCATCTCGCGCACCCGGGCCACGGTATGGGTCGTCTCGGCAAGGACCTTCTTGGGTTCGCAGCCGCGCAGGGCACAGGTACCCCCGAAGGGTCCGGATTCGGCCATGGCCACGGTGAGCCCTTCGGCTCGGAGCATCCGGGCCGCAGCCCCTCCGGCCGCGCCTGAACCGATGACGAGCACGTCGAAACGCTGGGTCATGTTCCCTCCAGTGGCCGGGGTTGCGTCGCAACCTCCGCGCCCCGATGCCGCATGAAAACCCTCCGCCACCGGCCGTGGCGGCCGGTTGACGATCCTCACGAATTGTAGGCCAGAACGGAGATCAGAACAAGTCGCGAAAGTACAATCGAGGGACTGGGATGCCGGCCTACCGGCGCGGCGTCATGTTCTATCGTATTCGGGATGTTCACCCGGCTGTTGCCAAAAACCGGGATAAACTGTTACGGTTACGTTTCGGATCATGGAGTCGTCTCGTCTTCTCCTGCAATCAGGTCGGCCCCGGGAAAGACGGGCTTGCCGGGTGCAGGTGCGGGCGGGTATTACGAACAGTTACAGAGTAAGGATTCGCCATGTCTGGTGCATACAGTTCGGCCCGGGTTTTCGTCGGAAAAGTCAGACGGTTGTTCGCCGTGCATTTCCGGAAGGGATATGTGCGGGGGCAATTGGACATCCGCAAGGGCGAGTGTCACCAATGCGGGACGTGCTGCAACTTCTCGTTGTCCTGTCCGCTACTGACCAGGGACAGACTCTGCCTCGTGTACGGGAAATGCCGCCCCAAGGCATGTCGACTCTTCCCCCTGGACGAAAAAGACCTGGCCGACGTTACGGCCTGCGGCGGCACGTGCGGCTACCGTTTCCCGAAGAGTACGGGGGAGACCGGATTCTGAGGGGTTCCCGCTTCCCGGCGGGACCTGGCGGGAGTGGCTCCCCAGTGATTGCGTTCCCGAAAGGCTCCGGCCGGCCGGTTCCGTAAGAGAGGGTGGCGCGCCCGGTTTACGGCGTAAGGAGCAGGCGGAAGGTGAACGTCGACCCCTGCCCGGGATGCGATTCGACCCGGACCTCCCCGCCCAGGCGTTCGACCTCGGCCCTGACCGCGGCCAGGCCTACTCCCCGGCCGGACAGGGCGCTGACCTCGTCTTTGGTGGAGAACGAATCCAAGAACAGCAGGCCGTAGATCTCCTTAAGGGGCAGTTCACGGCATTGTTCCAGGGACAATATGCCTTTTTCCGAGGCCACCCGGCAAATCTTGGCGGGGTCTACGCCCCGGCCGTCGTCGGAGATGGAAAGGCTCACGGCGTCCCCCTGCCGGGTGATCGTGCACGCGATCCGACCCGTCTCCAGCTTGCCGGACTCCAGGCGTTCCTCGGCTGTCTCGATGCCGTGGTCGATCATGTTCCTGAAGACGTGCACCAGAGACTTGAGGAACTTCTGCCAGGCGTCCTTGTCCACGAACACGTCGTCGCCCATGACCTGCAAAGGCTCCACGCATTTGCCCAGACGTGCGGCCACGGCCTGGAGGTAGTCCCGGTATTCGGCGACGAGGTCCTTGAGGGGGCTCAGGCGCAGACGGTGCAAGGCAGCCAGGATTCCCTGGCGCTCCGGGCAGTCCGGCAGGGAACGCACCTGGTCCTCGATGTTTAAGAGAACCTCCTCACTTATTTGGAAGCGCTCGTCCTTTTCGAAAAAGGAGTTGCCCAGCAGATCCGTCAGGATGTTCATGTCCTGCTGGAGAATCGCCTGGCCGTCCCAGCCGGCAGCCAGCCGGGCCAGTTCCTCCCTGCCAGGGGTTGACCCGGACTCCGACAGAGCGGCCAGGGTGTCCTCCATGACGTGCAGTCTGGCGGCGGTGTTGTGCAGGCCCAACTGGGCGAAGTCGCCCTTGTGGGTGTGCACCAGGCGGAAAATTTCCGCCAGGGCCTCCTTGGGCGAGGGCGCGGCATCGACTATGGCCAGGGCCTCCCCGGGCGCGAATTGGCGGAACTCCTCGATGGCCATGTTCACGTCCGACTGCTTGGTCAGGGCCTTGGCCACCATCTTCACATTGTTGCGCTCGACGATCATGCGCGTTTCGAGTTTTTTCTTCTCGGTGATGTCCGTGGCGATGAGCATCATCTTCTTCTGGCCGCCGTGCGTGATGATCTTGTATCCTATGCTCACCGTCTTGTCGTAGATGGAGAATTCGGTGGGCAGCAAAGAGATGTAGACTTTTTCCTTCAAGGACTTGCCGGAGGTGAACACACTCTCGAAAACGCGCGACATGGTCTGCAGGACATCCGGCGCGACGTGCTTGGCCATGAGTTCCAGAAAGTTCTTGCCGCCGACGGGCACACGGAAGATTTGGACGCATTCCAGGCTGTATTCGCTCGACACGGCCAGATTCCGGCCGAAGGAGAGGAAACCCTGGCCGGCGTTGTCCATGAGGTTCTTGATGGACTCGTTTTTTTCGCGCAGTTCCAGGCTTTTCTCTTCGATCTGCAGGCGGTGGCGTATCTCGGCCTCGTTGGCCTTGTGCAGGATATCCTTCTGGTTCTTGAGGAGCTTGATTTCCATCTCTCTGTTTTTGGACAGCTCGATCATGAACCGCTTGATGCTCACCACCCCGACGAACTTTTCGTTCTCGGTGACCAACACCATGTCGTAGAGTTGGTCGTGGGGGCGGTTCATGGCGATCAAGCTGATGGTGGCGATGTCCACGGACACGTCCACCACGAGGGGATGGTCGTTCATGATGAGCCTGATGGGCCGGTTCATGAACAGGTCCCGGCCGTAGAGCGTGCCGATCTTCTGGAAGTAGTCGTTGCGCATGATCAGGCCCGCCGGGGCCGGACCGTCCAGAATGGCCACTCCCTCGGCGTTGGGGTGCCCGACGAAGAAGGCGTGCACCTCGCCACCCAGGGCAGTGGCCTCGAAGGTCTGGATCTGCTCCACCAGATTGCCAATGGATTGGTCCTCGGCCGAGCATTCGTCCAGGCCTGAATCCAGTCCCAAGTCCTGGTCTTCCAATGTGGCGGTGTCCATGAAGTCCTCCGTGGCCGCGATGCTGGCCGGGGTTACTCGCTCATCAGTTCCGACATGGCCTCGATGACCTTATCCGGCTCGAAGGGCTTGGTGATGTAGTGGCAGGCCCCGCAGTTGATTGCCTCCAAGATCTTGGCCCCCTGACCCAGAGCGCTGATCATCACCACCTTGGCTTCGGGCTCGTGGCTCAGGATGGCCTTCAGGCAATCGATGCCGTTGAGTTTGGGCATGGTGATGTCCATGGTCACGATGTCCGGGCGCAGGGCCATGAATTTCTCCAGGCCGTCCTGGCCGTCCACGCCCTCGCCCACCACTTGGTGGTCGGCATCGAGAAGTATGGTCTTCAGATTGGTGCGGGAGACGATGGAGTCGTCCACGATAAGGATGCGGGCCATAACAAACTCCTTGAACTTACCGATGATTGAAAACCGGGGATCCCACGCCGATGAAGAAATTGAACTGCCCGAATGGCAGGACAAAGGGTATCTTGTAGGCCACCCCCACGGCTTTGAGGGTGCCTCCGCTTTTGTATTCGGGGGGCAAAAGCTCCAGCTCCACCCATTCGTTGGAGAGCTTGGAGAGGAAGAGCCCGTTGTGGACGTTCATGAATTCGCCCAGGGAGTCCCGGGCCAGGGCGTCCATGCCGGACACCTCCATCTTGGCGAAGCGCTGGGCGAACTCGGCCATGCCCGGCTCGGCACCGGCCAAGCCGGTGAAGAATTTGAAGCGGCCGTCGATTTCCTGGTGGATCAGGCAGTCGAAGTCCTCCAAGTCCACCTTTTGGGCGCCCTCCAGCAGGATGTGGCCGTCGATGAAGCGAACCAGGTTGCGCACGAACAGGGCGAAATATTCCACGTACATTTTGGTGTCTCCAAGCTCGGGCATGTGCACCAGGGCCTGGGTGACGGATTCGATGTCGTTCTTTTTCAGGGCCTCGAATTCCTCCGGGGAAAGCCCGGAGTCCTTCTTATAGTCCTCCAGATAATCCTGAAACTCCTCGAAGCTCATGATGCCCTTGTCGATGAGGGCCTGGCTGATGAACAGGTGCCGCTTGTTCTGCTGGCCGAGCAGGGAGGAGAGCTTCTCCTCGTCGAGCAAGCCCTGTTCGATGGCGATCTCGCCGAAGCGCTTGTCCATCTTGGATTGTAGCCCGTGGACTTTCTCCACCTGTTCGGCGGTCATGTATCCGGCGTCGATGGCCAGGATGCCCAGCTTGACCCGCACGGTATCCTGCAGGGCCAGGACGTCGCGCATCTGTTCGAGGGTGATGCACCCGCGCTTGCGCAGGTAGTTGCCGAAAAACTGGCTGAACATGGTGAGCACTCCTTGGAGGTGATAGCCAGGCCTCTTGGGCCGAGACAGATTTACCCGCTGGCGGTCTTGATATTGGGGTGCTGTTCCGGTTTCGTGACGGTAGGAATTCGTTTTGTGCGAGGGCAGGAACTACCGGAGGAGCGTTACCAGGAGGCGGATATGAAAACCGGCCCGAGCCGGACGAGGCTGGACGCAACCATGGAAGGCGAGGGAAGGCGAGGGAAGGCGAGGTCGTTTCGAAGAGGGCGGAACGAGATGATGATGCGGATGACCGTCCGCGCGGCCGGTAGGGGGGATTAGGCCTGGGCGGGCAAGGGGCGGACGTCGCGGGCGATGCGGTCGGCCAGGCCCTCGGCGCGGGCCTTGCGCAGTCAATGCGCTCCCGACGCTGGCGGATGCCTTCAGCGTGCTGGGAGAGAAGACTAGGCTGGAGTTAATGTGAGTCGAGTGGGCTTCTGCCAGGCCGAGCCCGGAATCTCTATTTGAACATGTCCCTCTCCCTCTTCGCCTCCCGATCCAAATCCCGCTCCTTCAGCGCGTCCTTCCGGTCGTGCACGTTCTTCCCCTTGGCCAGCCCGATCTCCAGTTTCACCTTGCCCTGCTTTAAATAAAGCTTCAGCGGTACCACGGTGAGCCCCTTCTGCTCCACCTTGGCCTTCCAGTCGCGGATTTCGCGCTCGTGCAATAGCAGCTTGCGTTCCCGGTCCGGGTCGGGTTGCTGGTATACTCCCGCGCATTCGTAGGGGCTTATGTGCACGCCGCACAGGAAGGCCTCGTAGTTTCCGGTGAACTTCACGTAGCCGTCCTTGAAGTTGACCTTGCCGGCTCGCAGGCTCTTCACCTCTGGGCCGGAAAGGACCAGTCCGGCCTCCATGGTCTCGAGCACGGAGTAAAAGTGACGGGCTTTTCTGTTGACGGCGATGACCTTGACGGCCTCGCCAGCGTTGGAACTCACTGAGAGGGGCCCTCCTCGGAATCCAGCAGGGAGTAGAAGTACGACAGCTGGTCCGGGAATTTCTGGAAGATGGTTTCGCGCACCAACTGGTTGGTGCGGGCCACGGTGGGGCTTTCGAGCACCTGTTTCAGGAGCTTCTTGCAGTCGTCCATGGTGGCCTGGCGGATGAGGTGCTTGATGCCGGGGATGGTTTGGGGGTTCAGGCTGATGGCGTCGATCTGCATGCCCATGAGGATGGGCACGCAGAAGGGGTCGGAGGCCATCTCGCCGCAGAGGTTGCACTCGATGCCCGCCTGATGGGCGGCGTCCACCACGTGCTTGATGGAGCGCACCACGGCCGGGTGCAGGGGCTGGTACAGATAGGACACGTGCCGGTTGGTGCGGTCGATGCCCAGGGAATATTGGATAAGGTCGTTGGTGCCGATGGAGAAGAAATCCACTTCCTTGGCCATGATTTCGGCGGTCATGACCGCCGAGGGCAGTTCCACCATCATGCCCACGGGCATCTCCGGATTGTAGGCCAGTCCTTCCCTGGAGAGTTCCTGCTGGCACTCGCGCAGAAGGTTCACGGACTGCCTGATCTCCTTGAGCCCTGAGATCATGGGGAACATCAGGGAAACGTTGCCCACCACCGAGGCCCGCAGGATGGCCCGGATCTGGGTGCGGAAGAGGTCCTTGTGACGCAGGCAGAAGCGGATGGCCCGCATGCCCAAGGCTGGATTCTGTTCCTCCAGGCGGCCGAAATGGGCCATGAACTTGTCTGCGCCCAGGTCCAGGGTGCGCAGGATCACCCGCCTGGGGGCCAGAATATCCGCCAAGTCGCGGTAGTTCTCGAAAAGCTCCTCTTCGCCGGGCAGGTTCACCCGGTTCAGGTAAGCGTATTCGGTGCGGAAAAGGCCAATGCCGTCGCCGCCGTTGTCGATGACCTGGGCAACTTCCTCGTACAGCTCGATGTTGGCCTTCACCTTGATGCGGTAGCCGTCGATAGTCTCGCCGGGGAGGTGGCAGTTCTTGGTGATGCCCACCCGGTAGGACTCGAACTGGTACTTGAGGTCGCCGTAACGGGCCAGCTCCTCCTCTGTGGGCTCGACCACCACCAGGCCCTTGATGCCGTCCACCACCACCAAGCTGCCGTCCTGCACGGCCTCCTCCATGCCGACCACGCCCACCACGGCTGGAATGCCCAGGGATTTCGCCAGGATGCCTGTGTGGGAGGTTTTGCCGCCCTGCATGGTGGCGAAGCCCATGATTTTGTCCACCTGGAGCTCCACGGTGTCGGCCGGGGTGAGGTCGTGGGCCAGGAGAACGGCGCGGCTGCCCAGGGTTCTGAAGTCCACCTTCTGGTCCATGAGCTGGCTGCGCACGCGGTCGGCCACCAGGCGCACGTCCTGGAGCCGCTCACGGAAATAAGGGTCGTCCAGGGCGTCGAAGGCCTCCTCCAGATCGGCGACGGCCTTTTCCAGGGCCCACTCGGCGTTGATGCGCAGGGACATCAGGTGGTTCATGGCCGAGCCCTGGAGCTTGGGGTCGCGCATGATCATCAGGTGGGAGTCGATGATCAGGGCGTGCTCCTCGAGTTCGGCGGGCACGCGTTCGCGGATGGCGGCCAGCTCGGCCTGGCCCTTGGCGAAGGCCTCGCGCAGGCGCTGGGCCTCCTGCTCCACTTGGTCCACGGGCAGGGTATGGCGCGGAATCTGCCCGAAGAGGGAGCGGTTGAGAAAAAAGGCTTTGCCGATGGCGATGCCAGCGGAGATAGGGATGCCGGTCAAGGTCGCGAGGGCCATGAGGGGGCCTTATTGGAAACGATTTTTAAAAAGGTCCGCCAGTGCATCGAGGGCCTGCCCGGCGTCGTCGCCCTGGGCTCGAAGCTCCAGGTTGGCCCCGTGCCCCGCCGCCAGGGTCAGGATGTCCAGGATGGATTTGGCGTCCACCTCCTGGCCGTTCATGACGATGGTGATGACGGAGTCGAACCGCTGGGCCGCCTGGGCCAGCTTGGCGGCCGGGCGTGCGTGCAGGCCCTTCTCGTTGAGCACGCATACCAGACGGACGTAATCATGGCCGCCGTCCAGATCGAGCTTCAGGGGTACTGTCGTTTCGGGCATGTTTTGCACCACAAAATCAAACTATGATACTCTAATCCAGAGAAAAAACAAACCTGCGACGATACCCAGTCCCACCAGGAGTTCCCGGTTCAACCTGAGCCTGCCCACGGCGTAGGCCAGCCCGAGCACTGCGGCCACACCTCCGGTCCACACCGCCGGGTTCATGTCCTTAGGCCACACCAGCGCCCACAGCATCACCAGAAGAGCCGCATTGAGAACCTTGATGCGGCGTGCCCAGTTGACCAGATCCCAGGTCCGGATGCGGGTGAGGGCCGCCAAGCCATGCCGGTAGCCCAGGATGAACGTGCCCAGTTTGAAGGCGTTGAGAACGGCGAAGAGGAAAAAACCAAGGCAGAACGCGGCCCAGCTCTGCCCTGCGGCGAGAAGGCAGGCCGTGCCCAGAGCCCACAGGACGGTCAGCCCGCCGCCGAAGAAGGAATCCCCCACGGCCGAGAGGGTGAAGACCACCGTGCTCTTGACCTGGTCCAGCACGGTGTCCGGAAACTGCTTGCGCGCGATGCGCGACTCCAGCGCCAGGAAGACCCCCACCAGAAAGGGCGTCCAGAAGGGGTGGGTGTTGTAGATTTTCAGGTAGCGCTTCCAGACCCGGCGGCGCTCACCGGGATCGGGATAGAGGACCTTGAGCCCCGGCTCCATGGCCAGGGCCAGGCCGACGGTCTGCAGGCCACGCGTGTTGAAAGTCGCCCCCACGAAATATGTGCGCAGGAAGGTCCTGATGAGGATTTTCGCGTCGAGGGAGCCGGGGGTGCTCATGAGTGTTCCAGGGGATCGTCCCCTGCTCCATTTGTGGCAAAAGCCGAGAGAAATGACAAGTGTGTGTCGATCGTCTTGCCCTAGACCGTAAGAGGATATAACATGCCGCCACACCGAATATTTCTAGACAGGGAGATGACGATGAGCGCGGTGACCGCCAAATCCGTCAAGGAGGACATATCGCGGGCCACGGCCTACGCCCGCCGGTTCATGTCCGTCAAGGCCCTCCAGGCCGCCAGCAGCGCCTTCGAGGCCTACGCGGCCGGCACGTCCATCGTGGGCAGGGCCAAGCTGGAACTTGAGATCCTGCTGCTGGACATGCTGCGGGAGCTGGAACTGGTGCCCGATATCAAAGCCCAACTCAAAGGCTCGTTCAAATACAAAAAAGGTGCTGAGGGCGTCTTCGTGAAAGCCCTGGCCGCTTTGGCCTTCCACCTGGAAAAGCTTGAAAACCATGGGCAGGAAGCCGCCGACAAGGAAAGGCAGGGCCGCATCGCCTTTGCCTTCCAGAAGGCTCAGGAGGCCATGAGGGAGAAGAACACGCCCGGCACTCGGCGGATTCTCAACACCGTCTGCGAGCAAAATCCCTCCGAGCCCGGAATCTACACCCGCGCCGCCAGGATGCTGGCCGACGTCGGTATGTACCCTGACGTGATCGGATTCGCGGAAAAAGCCATGGAGCTGGACCCCAAGGACGTTCAGGCCTTCAGCTTGGCCGTGGAAGCCTGCAAGCAGATCGGCGAGCTGCCCAAGGCCGAGCACTTCCTGCGCGACGCCCTCAAGAACTTCGGAGCCCATCCCAAAACCTACGTGTCCCTGGCCCAGGTGCTCTACCAGATGCGCAAGTGGGACGATGCCTACGACGCCGCCCGCGCCGCCTACGACCGGGACAACAGCCTGGTCGAGGCCAAGGAGATTCTGGAACTGACCGAGAAGAGGGTGATGGGATAGCGAGGTTCGCTACGCAGGCGCGCATTGATGGCGCGTTTTCCCAGACAGGCTGGCGAGTGTCCAGCGGAGGTTCACCATGTCCCATATTTTGACTCGTCTCGACGCCGTCCTTCCCGCCGACTTGGCACACGAGCGTGGCCCCACGTTCGGTTCTCGAAAAAAGAGTCCCTGTATGGCCCAGACGTTAGAAGGGAGTCTCGCGCGGCTGAAAAAGCAAATGCTTATCAAAGAATTGGAGGAAGGGTACAGCGCCGCCAGGGAGCAAGGGCTGGCGTTGTGCAAGGATTTTGGGGACGTCGACCTGGAAGGATGGGGTGAGCGGTATTAAGCACCAGCTCGACTGAGTCTACTTGATCAGCCTACGCCGCATGGCCCGCACGGCCAGCGGATAGAACACCACCGTGAACCCTGCCAGATAGAGCGCGTTCCAGAAAATCCCGGCGTCGGCCCGCCCCAGGCTCACCATTCGGCAGGCCTGGGTCAGGTGGTACAGGGGCAGCAGCCGGGCTAGGCCGGAGGCCCAGGCCGGCAGTCCGTCCACCGGAAAGAAAGCCCCCGAGAAAAGAAACATGGGGGTGATGAACAGAAATATCGGCAGGTTGAACATCTCGATGGTCGGGGTGATCCCGGTGATCCACATGGCCACGCTCCCGAAGGCCAGCCCGCCGAGGGCCGAAAGCGGCAGAAGCCACAAACCGTCCGGCAGGTGGATGTAGCCGAAGGCCGCGATCACTGTGCCCATGAGCAGGGTGGCCACCATGGCCTTGGTGGCTCCCCAGAGGATCTCGGCGGTGATCACGTCCTCCAGGGACAGGGGCGTGGCCAGCATGGCGTCGAAGGTTTTCTGGTAATACATGCGCACGAACGAGGAATAGGTGTTCTCGTAGAAGCTCTGCCACATCACCGAGGCAGCCACCAGGCCCGGGGCGATGTAGGCCGTGTAGCCCACCGTTTCACCACTTACGCGCACACTGCCCACCATGTTCCCCAGGCCGGCCCCGAAGGCCAGGATGTACAGCGCCGGTTCGGCCAGGGGGGGAATGAAGTTCACCTTCCAGGTGCGCAGGTACACCAGGAGGTTGCGGGCCCAGACCCGCCATAGGCGCAAGGAAAGATTCGCGAACATGTTTATTCCCTCAGCTCCCTGCCGGTGAGGCGCAGGAAGACGTCCTCCAGGGAGGCGGGGCGCAGGATGTGCTGGCCTGACGGCAGGGCCTTCCCCAAGGCCGCGAGTTCGTCAAAGGATCCGGAGAACACCAGCAGGCGGCGTCCGAAGTCCTCGGTGTCCAGTCCGGACGCGAGGGCGGCGGTCCTGGTTTCGGGATCGGGGTCCACCAGCTCCAGCACGGCCTGGCCGGCATGGGAATCGATCAGGTCCGTGGGCGTGCCGCGCACCAAGGCGCGGCCGTGGTCCATGATGACCAGCTCGTCGCAGAGGGTGGCGGCCTCTTCCATGTAGTGGGTGGTGAGGAGAATCGTCAGCCCACCCTCGCGCAACTCGCGCAGCCGGTCCCAGAGCTGGTGGCGGGACTGAGGATCGAGCCCGGTGGTGGGTTCGTCCAGGATGACCAATTCGGGGCGGTTCACCAGGGAGCGGGCCAGCATGAGGCGGCGGGCCAAGCCTCCCGAAAGCTCGCGCACGTTGGAGGCGGCCTTGCCCTCCAGGGCGAAGAAGCGCAGCAGTTCTGCGGCGCGGCGTTCCGCCTCGGCCTTGGGCAGGGCGAAGTAGGAGGCGAAGACCAGCAGATTCTGCTCCACGGTGAGGTCTGGGTCCAGGGCGTCGTCTTGCTGGCAGACCCCGATGCGGGCCCGGATTTCGCGCCAGCGGGTGGCTACGTCCTGGCCGAAGACGCGCAGTTCTCCGCCTGATTTGGGGGAGAAGCCGTAGATCATGCGGATGGTGGAGGTCTTGCCCGCACCGTTGGGGCCAAGCAGGCCGTAAAACTGGCCGCGCTCGACGCGCAGATCCAGGCCGTCCACGGCCTTGAAGTCCCCGAAGTTCTTGCGAAGGCTCACGGCCTCGATGACGGCGTCCATCCCGCGACTTCTACACGAACCCGGCCGGTTTCGCCAGCGCGTCTCGGTCGTGCATTTCCGTTTAGCGCTTCCCGCGTTGATTTTTCAATGGGCTGCCGATGCGGCCGCCCGGAAATTCGTCAAGCCGCGAGCTGAAGCACGACGCCGACGGCTCCTCCCCCGAGGATCAGCCATGTGGGGTTCGGTCTGAAGCGCACCAGCAGGAACGCGCCCGCAAGTCCAATAAGGATCGTCCAGGCATCGACGAGCGCCGAACCGCCCAGTTGCCAGCTCACCTGGGCCATGAGGGCCAGGGCGCCGACGTTGACGCCGTCCAGAAAGGCAGCGGTTGCTTTCGAGCCCCGGAGCTTGACGATGAACAGGCCAAGAAGGGCCACGAAAAGAAAGGAGGGCAGAAAAATCCCCACTGTCGCGAGAACGGCGCCAGACCATCCCCCCAGGACATAGCCGATGAAGGTGGCCGTGGTGAAGACGGGACCAGGCGTGATCTGGCCCGCCGCCACGGCATCGAGGAGCTGGGTCCGGGTCAGCCAATGCCAACGGTCCACCAGGTCGGCCTGCAGGAAGGCCAGAAGCACGTAGCCGCTGCCGTAAAGGATCGAGCCGATTTTCAGGAAGAAGAAAAAGATGCCCGCCAGACCTGCCGCCGGGATGCCCGAAACCCCCATCGGTAGAGCGAACCACCATCCGGAAGCCAGGGTCTTGCCCTGACCGCCACCTGGGAAGTGGGTTACGAGGACATGCAGCAGACCGGTTCCTAACAGAGCGATTACCGGATGAAATCCCAGGACGCTCATTGCCAAGGCGGCCAGGGCAAGGACGAAAAGCGGACGGGTCTTGAAAGCGCTTCTGCAAAGCCCCCAGATGGCTTGGAAAACCACAGCGAGAACGATCGGCTTGACTCCGTACAAGAACCCCTGGACCTGGGGCAGATGGCCGTACCGGACATAGACCCAAGCCAGGACCCCGGTGAGCAGGGCCGCGGGGACGATGAAGCAGGCCCCGCCCAGCACGAGGCCAAGCCATCCGGCTTGCCGGTAGCCTATGCACATTGCCATCTGGGTCGAGTTGGGGCCCGGGACGAGGTTGGTGGCCCCCAGGAGGTCCAGGAACTCCTCGTGCGTGAGCCACTTTCTCCTGCGGACCGCTTCCTGTTCCATGAGGGAAATGTGGGCGGCGGGACCTCCAAAGGCGGTGAATCCCAGCCGCAGGAAAAAAAGCGCCAGCTCAAGCCGGACAGTCATCCGAGCAGGTTTCATCTCGGAAAGGACCCCCAGGCTTCGCCCGATGGGAAGAGGTGGACGCGCACATCCCTAGCCAGGGCCACGCCCACGACGATCGAGAGGCTTCTCATGGGTATTCCCTCGCTTGGACCTACCGTTTGCCCCGGACAAGGCGTCCGTCAAGGGAGTTGTCACTCCGGGAGTGAGGTGTTATCTATCCAATTGGTGCTCCACGCGCCAGTCTGGATTCAGGATGGTCAGTCCAATGCCGGCACTATCCGAGCGCGCAGGCGACGAAATCCCCCTTGCCGATGGACGGTCCTGAAACCATGCGGGACTTTCTCCAGCAACATAACGACATCCGCCATGAATACCTCAAGGTTGCGGAGGGCGGGGTGTACCTCGACCCCACCGTGGTACAGACCGTCCTGGGTTCCTGCCTGGGGGTAGCCTTCCACGTCCCGTCGAAGGGTATCGGAGCTTTTTTCCACGCCTTCCTGCCCAGATGCGCCGATTTCGAGAAGCGCTGCGAAACCCCGGGCTACAGGTTCGTGGACACCGCCATCACTTCGGTGATGGAACGGTTCACGTGCCTTGGGGTGCGCCCGGACATGCTGAAGGTCGGTCTGGTGGGCGGGGCCAACGGGCTGGTGCGGGAGCAAGCCGGAGTCGGGGGCAGGAACGTGGAGGTCGCCTACGAAACCCTGGAACAGTTCGGCATCCGGCCGGAATTCGCGGAGGTGGGCGGGCGCAGAGGCAGGAAGGTCGTCTTCCTGTCGTCCACCGGGGAACTCAGGATCGCCAAGCTCAGGAAATTCGTGGCCCCGGCGGTCCGGTCCGCAGGGTAGGGCGGTCCTCAGGAGTCCTGGGCGCGGGCGTCCTCGACCACCGCCTGGGCAAAGGATTTCTTGTTCACGTAGGTCATGGCGTCGATGAACCGGGCCACCCCGTCCAGGGTGGGGGCGGCGTGGACTTGGACTCTCCGGCCTTCGATGTGCTCGTTGTTCAGGTATTCGAGGACGTACCAGACCAGATAGCGGGTATTGGTCTTGAAGATGGCTATGCTTTCAAGGTGGGTCTGGTTCTGGGCTGCAGGCTCCAGGGAGTCCCCGGAGGCATGGTAGAACCCGAGCAGCCTGCCCCTGAAACTGATGGTTCGCTCACTGCGGACCAGTTTGTATGTGCGGAGCTTACCCAGATTCGTGGAATTGATGTCTTTTTCTCTGAGTGTGCGCGGAAAATAGAACATGGAGACTCCAGCCTGGCCTTGCGGTCCGGGCGACGGGTTGTTTAACCCGGGGCGCGATCTAAGGCAAGAGCGGTTCGAGGCATGCCAACCCTTGACGAGGGGGCAAAAGAGAATCTCTCCCAGGGAGGAACGGTCATGAGTGTGGAAAACGTCGACACCAAGACCCTGGAACAACGGATGGCCCTGCCTTCCAAGCCGGAGGAGGCCGTCGCCCGGGACCACGCGCACGCCGTTGCCGGGTCCGCCGGGACGGTGCTGCCCGTCGTCCACGAATCCAACGCGGGAATCCCGGCGGAACAGTCCGAAAAAGGCCTGGTGATTCACGCGTTGACCTAGCGCGCCCTCCAGGCATGGCTCCATGAAGACCAACTACTTCCCCGTGTTCGCTCTGTTTACCGGTCGGAACCAGGAGCAACTCAGCCGGCGGATGGCCAGGATTCCGCTGGCGTTCGCGATTTTATCCCGGGTCCTTTTCCTGGTAGTCCCGTTGTTGGCGGCCTCCTGCGACAGCGCCAAGGACGTTCCAGCCGGCCCCAGGGTGCTCCAATGGTCCGAGGCCGGTCAGGGCGACGTGGTGCGCATCATCGTGGCCCAGGGAATTGTCCGGGCCAGGGGGGAGGGGTTCGTCAAAGTGGGCAGCAGGCTCAAGGGGCAGATCCTCGAGATGTACGTGCGCACCGGCGACGTGGTCCACGCCGGCCAGCTCCTGGCCGTGGTGGACGACCGGGAACTCCAGGACCAGAAGAGTCAGGCCGTGGCCAAGCTGGAAGCCGCCCGCAACGAATACGACAGGTTGGTCCAGGAGAAGGACAAGCGCCTGGAGGAGGCCAGGGCCGGCCTTGCGGCCGACGAGGGCAGGCTCGGCTATGCTACCAGGCTGCTTGAACGCCACCAGGCCCTGCGCGATCGGGGGTACGTCGCCCAAAACGACCTGGACGCCTCCCGTCGCGACGACCAGGCGGCCGTCCAAACCGTGGCCTCGGATCAGGCCGTCCTGGACAGAGTGGCCAAGGAGAACGAGGACGGCCTGAAGAGCGCCCGTCAAGGTGTTGCCGAGGCTCAGGCTATGGTGGACCAGGCGGACGCCTTCATCGCCATGACCCGCGTGGTCAGCCCCATCGACGGCATCGTCGGCGAGGTGAACACCATGCAGGGCGAACAGGTGGTGGCGGAATTGGAGGCGGTGAAAATTCTGACCATCATCGATCCGCGCTACCTGGAGCTCTGGATCTACGTTAACGAGGCCGATGCGGCCGGTGTGCGCCCCGGCCTGATGGTGCGGTTTTTCAAGAGCTCGCGCCCGGACGAAGTCATGGGGGCCGTGGTGGAGCGGGTGTCGCCCACTCCCGAGGAGAAGGACAAGGTGCTCTATTATCCGGCCATCGCCAGCCTGCCCCCCCAGGCGGCCCTGTATTTGCGCCCGGAGATGAACGTCCAGTGCTTCGTCAAGGTGGAGGAGCTGAAGAACGTGCTCAGCGTGCCCAACGAGGCCATCGTCTCCCGGGGGGGCGTCCGCCGGGTGTACGTCGAGGATGGCCGGGGTGGGGCCAGGGCGGTTGCGCCGGTTTTCGGCACGCGGGGCACTAAGCGCACGCAGGTACTCTCCGGGCTTGAACTAGGCACCAGGGTTGCCGTGAAATTCGCCTCAGGGGAGGCCAGGGCGGCCGGGGAGGGTAAATGAATCGCACCAATCGCATGATTTTTGTGATCGCCGCCTGTGTCCTTGCGGCGCTGGCTCTCTATTTCACCCTCCGGCCGGGCCCTCCCCTCCCCCCCCCGTCCCGCAGGTCTCTTCTGCCCCGCAATCCCGACAGTTCACCCTGTCCGAGAGCAAGGCCTACTTCGTGGACAACAGGCACGTCGGCCGGCTCTACGTCCTCGAGGGGCAGTTGACCAACAATCTGCCCGCTCCCCGGTGCCGGATCCTGATCAAAGCCACCCTGCTGGACGTCGGGGGCCAGGAACTGTCACATCGGGAATTCGTGGCGGGGACCACCGCGACGATATCCGAGCTGAAGCTTCTGGACTGGAACGAATTGCAGGCCATACTGACTCCTTCCGGGCAGGACCTCTGCCAGACCACGACGATTCAGCCCGGCGGCTCAGGTCGTTTCATGACCGTTTTCCGCGATCCGCCGGCCCAGGCGTCCACGTTCGATCTGATCGTCTCGGATTCCCAGCCTCCTGGGCCAACCCCTAAATGAGGTGAGCATGTTCGAGACCGTGGAGAACGAAGAAAGGCTTGTCGGCCGAAAGATGGACAATCCTTGATGTCGCGTGCCTTCGAGGTCTTCCTCAGGGGCGACGAGGCCTTTTTTGCCGATTTCGCTTGCCAGGTTCCCCTGGCCTTGCGCGCCCTGTCTGTCGCCTGGGGGTTCTAGCCGCGCCGCCCGGAGGGCAAGCCGCCCGTGATGCGGGGGGCCGCGCTCATCGAGTACACCCTCGCAAGAGATGACGAACGCCAGGAAATGACTGAAAACCGGACCATAGACGCCGCTGACCGCGAGAACGCCGCCAGGGAGAAGATCGCCTCCCTGTGTCGGGACATCGATGCCTGGGGATGTCCGCGCTGTCGGAGTGAGAGGGTGTACCGGCTGGGATCGGGGCGGTTGCGCTGCGGCGGCTGCGGGTACACCTTCCACGATCTCACCGGACGGTTCATGGGCCTTGGTCAGTTGAGCCCGGCCCAGTGGCTGGACCTGATCGCCCTGTTCGTGGACGAGGCCCCGGTGAAGGACGCCGCTCACCGCATGGGCGTGGCCTACAACACCGTCTACAAGGCCATGGACGCCCTGCGTCAGGCCATCCTGCACCAGGCCATCGACGCCCGCCAGATACTCGAGGCCTTGCGGGACTGGAGCATCGGTTCCCGGCCTCCGGTGTTCGGGGTCATGGAGCAGGGGGGGTGGGTGTTCGTGGATCTGGTCCCCGACGTGGACGTTTCTGATCTGACCATCTTCAAGTTGCATTTCCGCCTGCAGACCTCGCGTGTGGGGTCTGTGGTGTACACCGGCCCGTTGCGTGGCTACCTGGGACTCCTGTGTCGCGGGGGGCCGGAGCGGTTCACCGCGAGGCGCAAGGCCGGGGACCCCGGCCTGCCCCTGGACGAGGCGGGCGGTTTCTGGACCTATCTGAAGGATCGGCTGGGCCGGCATCAGGGTGTCTCCGCCGGGAAGTTTCCCCTGTACCTCAAGGAGCTGGAATTCCGCTGGAATCACCGGAACCGGGATTGGCAGGACCTGCAGGACAGACTGGCCCGGCTGGCTCTGGCCTTCAGGACCGAGGGCGACGCCCAAAGGCGGACCTGACGGGACGAAAAAGAAAAAACGGCCCGGATTCCCCGGCGGGAAAGGCCGGAAGAGGCGGGCCGCTTGGTGGCAGTGGCTGGCGCATCCTGCTGACGGCGCGCGGACGTACCCGTGTGTGGTCTTACCAGCTCTCGGAGCGGCGTTCGCGGGGGCGGGCCTCGTTCACCTTCATGGTGCGGCCGCCGCAGTCGGCGCCGTTCAAAGCCTCGATGGCCTGCTTGGCTCCGTCCGGGTCCATCTCCACGAATCCGAAGCCGCGGGGGCGCCCGGTCTCCCGGTCGTTGATGAGTTTCACTGAAACGACTTGTCCGTAGGTCTCGAACATCTGGCGCACCTGGTCTTCCGAGGCGCTGAAAGGCAGGTTCCCGACGTAAATGTTCGTCTCCATACTCGAAGATGCTCCTGCAAGAGGTTAGTTAATCATACGCGCTAGATAGGCTCGGCGCGGGCAAACTGACATAAAAGCGGCGGTAGCTGGATTTGGATAGAGCGTCAACACCAAAATCTGCCGGACAACCGGACAGGGGTGCCGCTTTTACGGGAGGGATCGCCCCATAAGCTCCCGCCAGGCGTCCTCCTCGTCCTCGTGCAGGCTGGCCAGTGCGGTGAGGCCGGTGGCCTCGAAGACCCGTCGGAAGTTTTCCGGGCGGCAGGCGATGGCCACTCGACCTCCCCGGGCGGCCTGGTCCCGGATGATGCAGGTGAGTCCGGAGATGCCCGCCCCGTTGATGGAGGCGCACGCGGAGACGGAGACCAGAAACCCCGCGCCGACGCTGGCCTTGGCCAGCTGCTGGGCGAGTTCGTCCATGCCGGTGGACAGGCTGCCGGAGATGTTCAGGATGCTCACCTCCCCGGCCCGGCGCAATACGACTGCGGGCTCAGCGGCTTTGCGACGGTCGATGCGCTCCTCGGCGCGGCGCAGGGCCGTGGCCAGGGCTTGCTGAGAGATGGGCTTGTCGATGAAGTCGGCGGCCTTGTGGTTGAGCGCGGCCAGGGCCAGGTCCACGTCGCCGTGGCCGGTGATGACGATCACCTCGGTGGCCGGCCGGCCGGCCTTGATTTGCCTGAGCACCTCCATGCCGTCCATCCCGGGCATTTTGATGTCGGTGAGTACGATGGGGAAGTCCCCGTCCTTGAAGAGTTCCAGCCCCTTCTCCCCAGAATCGGCCGCCACGGGCTCATGGCCCATGGCCTGAAGGATCAGCTCGAACATGGCCAGGGTGGGCCTTTCGTCGTCTATGACCAGAACGCGTGTCATGTGGCCTCTCGAAGCGGACGGGGGAACAGGACCGTGAAGGTGGCGCCTTCGCCAGGCTCGCTGCCCACGCGTATCTCCCCGCCGTAGTCCTTGATGATGCCGTAGGATATGGCCAAACCCAGCCCCATGCCTTCCCCGGCGCGTTTGGTGGTGAAGAAGGGTTCGAAAACCTTGGGCAGGTCCTCGGGGGTGATACCCGGGCCGGTGTCGGACACACTTACCGCCACGACCCCGTTCAGGGTGAAGGAGCGGATGGCGATTTCCCCATCACCCTGATCTCCCTGGCCGCCCTGATCGGTCCGTTTGGCCCCTTTGGTTTGTATGGCATCGCGGGCGTTGACCACAAGATTGAAAAACACCTGTTCCAACCGATTGGCGTGGGCTCTCACCCGGGGCAGGTCCCGGGTGAGGTCCAGCTCCACCCGAATGTTCTGCAGTGCCAGCTGCTGGCCGATGATTGCGAACACGCCCCGGATGGGCGTGTTGATGTCCACCTCGTCCGGGTACAGGTCGGACTTGCGTCCGAATTCGCGCAAGTGGTTGATGATGCCTGCTGCCCGGTCCACCTGGGCGCTGATCTCCTCGGCCACCTGTCTGAAACGCTGCGGGGGCAGTTCCAGGCCGCCCTCGGCCACGAGCTTGAGGAAGTCGCTGCCCAGCTTGATGGCGTTGAGGGGCTGGTTGAGCTCGTGGGCCATGCCCGCGCTCATCTCACCCAGGGTCTTCATCTTGCTGGCCTGGATGAGTTGGGCGTCCTTTTCCACCTGGCCGGTGACGTCCGTGGCTGAGAAGATGACCACGTCCCTGCCCAGATAGCTGGCCATTGTGGCGTGGATGTTCACGAAAATGCTCCGCTTGGCGTGATCGCCTCGGGCGGTGTGGCTCACTTTGGCGTAGATCACATGGTCGCCTGGTCCGCACTCGGCCAGGAAACCGCTCACCCCGGCCATCCCGGCCGTGCCGCCCAGGGGCTCGACGTCGGCCAGGGTCATGTCCAGGAACTCGCGTTTGGAGTAGCCGTAGAGTTCCTGGGCTTGGGGGTTGGCGTCCAGGAAGCGCCGGGTGGAGGCGTCGAGCACCAGGAAGGGGTCGGGGTTGGCGTCAAAGAGGGGCCGGTAGCGCTCCTCGGACTCGCGCAGGCGGTGGCGATAGAGCTTGATGGACCAGACCATGTTGGTGAAAGCGTCAGCCAGTTGGACCACCTCGTCGCCGGCGCGGCGGCGGTAGAACTTGCAGGGGTCGCAGGTGCGCGGGGTGGCGGATTTGCCCGGACCGAACTCGTCAAGGTGCCAGCAGGGCAGGTCGGTGTCGTTGTAGGCCGGGCATTCGCCGGTGTCCCAGGGCGGGCCGCCCAGGTCCAGAGGCTGGTCCAGCCTGCCCCGGCTTACGGCCTCGGCCGCCCGGGTCAGCCTGGCGAGGGGTTTGGCCACGTGCCCCGCCAGGGCCAGGGCGATCAGGAAGATGATCACCACCACCAGGGTGATGAACCCCAGGAATGTCAGGCGCAGCTTGCCTACCAGGCTGTCGATGTGGCTCTGCTTGAGCCCGATGTGCACCCGCCCCACGGTGTAGATGCCCTCCTTGATGGGCACGGAGATGTCCACGGCCTCGAAGCCCTCGAAGTGAACGGGCCTGGTGACGGTCTCCTGGCCATCGGCGGGAGAGGCGGTGTCCAGAAGCTCCCTCGGGAAGGGTCGGGTGAAGGTATGGGCCAGGAGCTGTCCCTCGTCGTCGGTGAGGAAAATGTAGGACACCAGGGCTTTGCGCTCGCCTAACTGGGCGGCGTCGAAGATGAGGGCCACCAGCCCGGCCCGGTTCTTGTCCAAAATGAACCCGCCGCCGCGCTCGGCGATGGACTGGGCGATGGCAGCGCCGCGAAGCTCCAGCTCCCGGCTCAGGCTGTTCACCAGGATACCCCTGGCGATAAGGGCGATGGCCCCGCTGATGAGCAGCACTACTCCGAGCATGGACAGGAAAATCTTGTTGCGCAGACTCAAGTTGCGCAGGCTCGGGCTATAAAAGCTCACGTTGTGAGGTCGGGCGTGCATCTAGGGGCAATCTCGGTCGGCGAAAGGCCTGGACCAGTCCGTGACCAGGACGAAACGGCCCTTGTCGAGCCTGGTGAAGTACACCCGCTCCAGACCCTGGTGGTCGTCGGGAGAATAGGCCAAAGTGTCCGCCAGCCCGAGCGAATAGTCCCGGATGGATTCGATGGCCGAGATGAAGCCTTCCCGGTCCGGGTCCGGCCCTGCGCGCCTTAAGCCCTCCACCAGCACCTTGGCGTTGATGAAGCCCTCCAGGCCCACGGCGGTGGGGGCATCGCCTGGGAAGTACCGGCGCAGGAGCTCGTCGTACTCCCGTACCCCCCACAGGAGGGCCTGTGTTTCCGGCAGGTCCGGCGGGGGCATCGCCTGGGAGACCAGCACCCTGGCCTTTTCCTCGGGGCCGAGAGCCTTGGCGATCTCCTCCGCGCCGACGAAGGACACCGCGTAGAATACCAGGTCCGGATTGCGCTCCCTGGCCAGCCGGATGAACTTGGCCGAGGGCGCCGAGGTGCCGATGACGACCACCGCCTGGGCATCCCCAGCCACAATCCTGGCCAGGCCTTCCTCGACGTCCAGGGTACCCCGCGGATAGGACCCCCTGGCCACCGGGGCCAGGTTGTAGTCGCGCAGGGCCAGCTCCGTCCCCTTGAGACCGTCGAAGCCGAAGGCATCGAACTGGTAGAACACCCCCACGCGCCTGATTCCCAAGTCGTCCACCAGGTGGCGCACGGCGGCGGCGGTTTCCTGGTAGTAGGAGGGGCGCACGTTGACGACATAGCGTTGGAAGGGCTCGCGCAGGTCGTGGGCTCCGGTGAAGGCCCCCACCAGGGGGACCCTGGCCTCCTCGAGCATGGGCAGGATCTTGGTTGTGGTGGGGGTGCCCACGTAGCAGGACAGGGCGAAAACCTGGTCCTCCACAATGAGGCTCTGGGTGTTGGCTACGCACCGTGGCGGGTCGTAGCCGTCATCCCGGGTGACCAGCCTGATCTGTCGGCCGTGCACGCCGCCCTTGGAGTTGACGAAGGAGAGGTAGGCACTCGCGCCGCGCAGAGTCTCTTGCCCCAGGTAGGCGGCGTGGCCGGACAGAGGCAGGCTGGCCCCGATGAGCACCTCGGTCGGAGTGATCCCCTGTCGCCCTGTCCAGGGGGAAGACGGGGGCGGAGTCTGGCAGGCGGCCAGGAACGTGAGTAGGGCGAGAAGGACGGGGGATGCTCTCCAGATCACTTGAGTCTCGCCAGGGCCGCCGCCAACTGGCCGAGGTCAGGCCGCTCGTTGATGTCGTGCACGTCGATGTATCGGATGACTCCCTTCTTATCGATGACGAACAGAGCCCTCTCGGACACGCCGCTTTTTCGCAGGATGCCTAGTCTGGCAGCCAGAGCGCCATGCGGCCAGAAGTCCGAGGCCACCGGGAACCAAACCCCGCCCATCTCCACTACCCAGGCGTTGAGCGAGGGAAGGTTGTCACAGGTGATGCCGATGAGCACCGCGTCGGCCTGGTCGAAAATGTTTTTAGCCAGGTTGTAGCCGGGCCACTGGCCTGAGCACACCGGGGTCCAGGCCGCCGGTACGAAGGAAACCACCACGTTTTTCTTGCCCAGGTATTGAGACAGGGACACGCGGGAGCCGTCGATGCAGGGCAAGTCGAAGTCCGGAGCCTTGTCCCCCACTTTGACTGCGAGGCGGCTGTCGACGGGCTTCAGCTGCCCGGGCTGCCAGATGAGTTCAGGGCGGATGGGGGCTTGAATCTGGGGCTGCCCCTGGGCCTGGGCTAGGGAGGGCGGTCCCGGAAAGAGCATGGCGGCCAGGGTCAGCGCCAGGGGAAGGGCGAAAAGCCGGACCCGGGCACGAAGGGGCGCGGCGGGAAGTCTGTGGGACATTCTACTTCTCCTGGCCTAGACCGGTTTTGGCGATGGCGTCGCCCAGGAAGGCTTGGGGTGAGTCCACCTGGCCGAGCTTGCTCTCCACGACGATGAAACCCTTCCCCTGGCGTTTGAGCACGTAGTAGAAGGGCGTGCCTACCCGGCCCAGAGACTTGTAGGCCGCGAAGTCCTTGTCCGGCAGGAGTGGGAAGGTAACGGCGAAGTTTGTCCGGAAGACGTTCACCTCAAAGGGGGAGTTGCCGGCGCCCACGCCCACCATCTTGAGCTTGTCCGAGAGTCCCTTGTCCTTGATGAGCTTGTGCATGACGTTCAATTGCGGGGCCTCGCGCTGACAGTAGGGACAATACATGGAATAGACCACCAGGATCACACCCTGGGCCTTGAAGTCCGAGACCTTGATGGTCTTGGCCGATGCCTTGACGCCCAGTTCCCTGGCTTCACCCGCTGTGAGCGGTGCGGCCAGGTCGATGTCCGGGAAGACCTGTCCCACCGGCAGAGCCTGCATGGTGGGAGACTGGGAGGCTTCCACGGCCAGGGCCGGGGCAAGGAAACCGGTCAAGGTAAACACCAGTAGGGCGAAAAGGAAGAGGGAGACTTTCATGGAGAACCCGCCTTTGCATGCTGTCCCAGCGTACAAGAAAATCCAGACCCTTCCAACCTGAAATGGGAGGCCCCGGCCGCCTTGGCAGCGACCGGGGCACCGGAGCGTATGCCGCTCCCCCTCTACCCCTTCGCCTGGCGCAAGGGGCCAAGCAATGTGTCCAGGGCGGCTAAGCGGGTGTCCATCCTGGGGTCATCCGCCTCCGCCATGAGGGTTCATGGAGCCCTAGACGGGAGTGAGTATTTCGTCCCAAAAAAACAGGCTTGCTTTCAATCCGACACAGGTTTGTCGTAAAGTCGCACCGTTGGCCCTGCTCCCTTCGCTCGAGGGGATTGAAAGGGTTGTCCGATGCGGGCATATTCAAAGAATCGCGGGTCTTTCAGGAGTACGAATGAGCACCGACTTCAGCGGGAACACGTTCCGTCTGGCCGTTTCCGACAAGGCCGAGAACAAGCTCGGCAGTGGCGGGAGCGCGCAGAGAACCAGCCGCTGCCTCTATTATTATGCTGAACGCAACGGCCAGGGAGTGATTTCCCTTCAGGCTCTCAACGGCAAGTATTTTCCTTCAGGCAGAAAAAAGGAGCTCACCCTGGAGGAACTCATAGAGTCGTATCGTCCAGAGCCCCTTCTTTACTACAACAAGATCAAGCCGGTAGTGGACGGAGTGGAGTCGGACCTGGAGAAAGGTGAAAAGAATCTGGAGGGCGAACGGGCCGACGCTGCTGCAAAGTGTTTCAAGCGCGCCCTCGAGGTGGACGATGAGAACATCCGGGGATTGTTCGGGCTGGGGATGGCCTATCTGGCCGCCGGAAAGACCGAGGAAGCCGGGGAATTGCTCGGCAGGATCATGGACCTGGAAATAGCCTTCGACGCGGCGCACTCCCACCTCTTCAACCAGTTCGGAATCAGGATGCGCAAGGCGGGCATGTTGAGTCAGGCCCTTGACTACTACAACAAGGCCATCGCCCTCAACGGCGAGGATGAACACCTGTATTTCAACCTTTGCCGCATCCACTACGAAATGAGTGATTTCGACGCCGCCCTGGGCTGCGTGGCCAAAGCCCTGCATTTGAACGGGGAGTTCCCGGAAGGGAAAAAGATGCTTGCGTATCTGATCAAGATGAAGCCTGAGACGGCCTGCAGCCTGAACGAGGTGCATGTCATGGACGTCCCCATAAATACCACGGGGTTGGATCTGGACGGCCTGCCTTGGGAAAACTCCTGACCGGAAATGGTCAGGACTTGCTCTCGATCAAAGTGTCGATGGTCTCGATCTGGTCATGAGCTTCTCTATCCTCTGTTTCTGGAACATGTCCAGGGCCACTCGGCAGCTCGGAGCTGATGATTCTGTCGTCGCGTGCATCCCTGTAATGATAACTAAGAGTCGCTGTTACGCAGCGCCTTTTTCAAATGCAGACGACATGAGGGGCTTAAAGCCCCTCATGTACATGAATCGCTGTCTGGAACGCGGAAGCTAGAAGATGTCCGCCGGGGACACGCAGGCCATGTTGAATGCCTCGCCCACAGCTCGACAGGTGAGCAGGCCGCCATGGGTGTTGAGTCCGAGCATCAGGCTGTCGTCGTCCTTCAGGGCGTTCAGGCCCCTGGCCGCCAGCTTCATGGCGTAGGGCAGGGTCTGGTTGGCCAGGGCGAAGGTGGAGGTGCGGGGCACGGCGCCAGGCATGTTGGCCACGCCGTAGTGCACCACTCCGTCGATGACGTAGGTGGGATCCTTGTGGGTGGTGGGCTTGATGGTCTCCACGCAGCCTCCCTGGTCCACGGACACGTCAACGATCACCGAACCCTCCTTCATGGTCTTGAGCATCTCCCTCGTGACCAGCTTGGGGGCCTTGGCTCCCACGATGAGCACGCCTCCGACCACCAGATCCGCCTTGGCCACGGCCTCCCAGATGTTGGGTTCCGAGGAGGTGATGGTCACCAGGCGGCCGCCGAACACGTCGTCCAGGTACTGCAGACGCTTGTGGGACACGTCCATGATGGTCACCCTGGCCCCCAGCCCCAGGGCCACCTTGGCGGCGTTGGTGCCGACCACGCCGCCGCCCAGCACCACCACCTCGCCCGGGGCCACGCCCGGCACGCCGCCCAGCAACATGCCGCGCCCACCCTGGAACTTCTCCAGGCAGTGCGCGCCCACCTGGGTGGCCATGCGTCCGGCCACCTCGGACATGGGGGTCAAGAGCGGCAGGCTCCCGTCGGGAAGCTGAACGGTTTCGTAGGCGACGCCGGTGCACTTGGAGGCCAGCAGAGCCTTGGTCAGCTCCTCGGCTGCTGCCAGATGCAGATACGTGAAGAGGATCAGGTCCGGGCGCAGGTACTGGTATTCGCTGGCGATGGGCTCCTTGACCTTGACCACCAACTCTGCACCCCAGGCCTTGTCCGCGCCGACCAACTTGGCCCCGGCTATGCGGTATTCGTCGTTGGTCAGGCCCGAGCCCAGTCCCGCGCCGTCCTCCACCAGGACCGAATGGCCCGCGCGCACGAGGGAGGCCACGCCGCCAGGGGTCATGGCTACACGGTTTTCCTGGGGCTTAATTTCCTTGGGGATGCCGATGATCATGGCTGTGTTCCTCGTGTGGTTGAAGGTTGGATGTTTTGTTGCGTTCCGCTAAAAGGAATAGCATGGTTAATTAACGAAACTGTACATTCGTTTTCTGAAAAATCGAAATCGCTCAATGTAACGAGGATGTCAAGACTCTGCTCCTCGGCCCCGGGCGGGACGGGGCCGAGGAGAGCCCAGGCGACCGCTCCGTTTAGATGCGGGAGTACTTGATGGCGTCCTGCCTGAAGTCCTCGATCACCTCGTGGGTCAGGGACGGGCGGAATCTGGATATCTCGGCGATGATGTCTTCGGTGGTGACCGCGTAATCCTGTTTGATCTCGTATTCCCGCTCGAAGGAACGTTGGGCGATGATCTGGTAGAGCAGTTCGATGTCGGCGGGGGTGAAGTTCTGGGTCAGGCTGACAACCAGGTCCAGGTTGATGTTCCGGGCGTTTATCTTGGAGTTGTAGTGCTGCAGGATGGTCCGCCGCCCCTCGTCATCCAGAGAGCCCACGGGAATGATGCAGTCGAAACGTCCGGGGCGAAGAAGGGCGGAGTCCAAGTCGCGGATGTAGTTGGTGGCGCATACCAGCAGGATCTTTTTTTCCTCATTCTTGAGCAGGGGCACCTGTTTGAGGAATTCATTGGTGATGGAGCGGTCCACCCGGCTGGCCTCGTCGCGGCTGGAGGCGATCTCCTCGAATTCGTCGATGAAAACCACCGCCTCGTCCAGTTTCCTGATCTTCTCCATGGTGGACCGGAGATTGGCCCCGATCCTTTCCACCCCGTCGGCCATGAGCAGGCTGGGGGAAATCTCGATGTACCACCACGCCAGGGTCCCGGCCATGGCCTTCACGAAATGGGTTTTACCCGTGCCGGGAGGGCCGAAGAATATGAGGGTTTTCGGGGGGACCACCCCGTGCTTCCTGGACAGTTTCTCTTCGCGAAGCGGCAGGATGATCCTCTTGCGCACCAGTTGCTTGGGCGGCTGGGTATCGGAGATGGTGTCCCAGACGTTCCTGTCGATGAACTGCGCCCCAAGTTCATCGAGCAAGTCCGCCTGCCTGTCCCTCACGATCTTGTCGTCCACCCCGAAGGCGTCCAGGTAGTCGAGGCAGGCGGCCGGGAAACCGACTTCCCTGCCCAGTTTCTCCGAGAGAATCCACTTGTGGTCCATGATCTTCTGCCACAGGTCGGTCGCGACATCGTCTTCAAACCTTAAACCGCTCGCAGCAAAAATCTTACTACTGCAATCTTCGGGTTTTGCCAGCCCTGAGTTGTCACTAAGCATTGCGGCACTCCTTGAATTGCGACATACCCAATTTTGGTGTCGCCATGTCTCTGGTTTATGAATGGAAATTTGCTTTGGATTTTGTTGATGATGATTCAACTTCTTTCAGTTTAGCTCGAAATAAATGGCTGTCAACTTTCTTTCTCGTTACATATGGTTCATGAAAGTGGGAAGCACAAGGCAGGGCAAGGGGATGTTTTGGGCCGATCAGGAGGGGATGGCCATGGAGCGGGACTGGTTCGGTCCCTGGTGGACCGTGAAGACTGAGAATCGATGGGGGGAGACGACCCGTGCTAGCGGAGTATCTTAGAATGATTGAAGAAAATCATTCTATACGAATATCAATGGAGACCTGGATTGCGGGGGAGTGGTGTCCTCAGGCGTGCTTGTGGGACTTGCGGTGGTGGGGTCTGGACGGCTCGACCGCTGGAGCCGACGTGTCCGAGGCGGTCCGGGCGAAGCCGTAATCCAGGAGCCTTGTGGCCTCCACCTCGCGGATGATGGGGTTGCGCGCGCCGAGCAGAACGGCCACCAGGCGCGTGTTGCCGCGCTTGGCAGTGGCGGTGATGTTGTAGCCCGAGGCGCAGACAAAGCCGGTCTTGAGTCCGTCCACCCCTTCCACCCGGCCGAGCAGGGAATTGGCGTTGTGGTGGGTGACGCCGTTGTAGGTGTGGGTGGTCATGGAATGAATGGCCAGCGATTCGGGAAAACGCTTGAGGTAGGCGGACGACAGGCAGGCGATGTCGTGGGCTGTGGAGAACTGCCCGCTCGCCGGCAGGCCGTTGGGATTCCTGAACACGCTGCGGCTCATTCCCAAGCGTCTGGCCGTGGCGTTCATCTGACCCACGAAGCGGCGGGTGTCGCCCTTCCCCAGGTACTGGGCCACGGCCACGCAAGCGTTGTTGGCCGAGACCACGCTGATGCCTTTGATGATCTCCGAAAGGGGCACATTCTCGCCCTTGTACAGGGTCATGGTGGAGCCACCCGTGCGGATGGCCAGGGCTGTCACCGGGATGAGGGTATTCTCCTTGATCCGACCTTGGGCCAGGGCCTCGCGCACCAGGTACAAGGTGAGAACCTTGGTGATGGACGCGGGAGGGATGCGCTCGTCCGGATTCTGGGTGTAGTAGACCTTTCCGTTGGTCAGGTTCAGCAGATACGCCGCCTTCACATTGAGGTGAAAACCGCTCTCCGCGTCCGGAGCTGCGACCGCGTGCCGCGAGTGTCGTCCGTGTCGTTTCCGTTTCCCAGACGATGCAGCCTGCTCAGAGACTGCGTGCTTGGATTTCGAGGACTTGGAGACGGAATGGACTTTCTTGTGGGCGGTGTCCGAGGATGCCTGCACGGGCGCAGACTGCCACGAAACCAGGAACAACACGGCCAGCGTAAGGCACAAGAGTCTGGCCGCGCGGGCATTCCAGTCGAAGAAAGCACTCATGCGGCGGGTTCTTACGTCGAACGAAGCGTTTGGTCAACGAAGGATCAAGGGGGGCCGTACCAGCTGGCCGGGAACACCGTGGCCCGACGTGCGCATCAGGCGTCGCTACACCTTGGGCGGCCCGGCCACGATCATCTCGGCCAGGGTCATGTCCACTTTGGGCATGATGTTGCGCCTGCTGCCGAGAAGCTCCATCTCCAGGTTGGCCAGCTCGCGGTACAGGGGGGTGCGGTCCACGATGGCGTCCGTGTTTCCCTTCAGAAGGTCCATGCACACCGGGCAGCCCGGGAATTGTCGGAGCCCGGAGCGGGTGACGATCATGTTGGGCACGCCGTACATGCGGCAGATCATCAGGCGGTGCTCGTACAGGCCGCATCGGCCGTCCTCGTTCACCGGGCACATCACCCTGGGGACCTCCCCGTGCGCCAGGGCCTCGCGGGTTTGCGCCACGTTGTCCCGGGCGCGTCCCAGATACTCGGCGCGCTTGCCTTCGGGCAGGGCGTCCAGCCCCTCCCACAGGTAGTGCCACTCCAGGTAGGTGTGGTGCTGGAAGTGGCTGACGCAGCAGTTCTGGGTGCAGCCCTCGCAGGTGAAATTCTCGGGGGCGGCAGTGGCGAAGGCCTGGGACATCCTGGCGTAGAGGGCGGCCAGGCGGCGGGATTGGGTTCGTTTGCTGACGAATTTCACGGAAGAGCCTCCGGCGGCCAACGCGGACACTTGTTGAAAAAAAGTGTCCGCGCTGCACCCTTCTTCAAAAACTTTGAGCGGGCTTCGCATGTGGGTCCGACGCCCCAACGAGAGAGGCCCCACTACCGTCAATCGCGCCCAAACTCAAATGCTAAGGCTCCATGCCAATTCGCCCGGCAGCGTTCAGCGCATCAGCGCCGAACACGTCTTCCATGACCTCCAGGGCGAACCTGGCCGACACCGTGGCCGGGCCACCGCCCATCTCTATGCCCACTTCCACGGCCTCCAGCACTTGCCGCGGACTGGCTCCGGCCGAAGCGGCCTGCTCGATGTGCCACTGCATGCAGGAGGTGCAGTCGATCACTACCGAGATGCCCACCGCGATGAGTTCCTTGACCTGCTTGGACAGGTCTCCGTCGGAGTAGGCCGCCCGCTCCATGTCCAGGAAGGCGGAGTAGGTCCTGGATTTCATGGCGAGCAGAGTCTTGTGGGCCTTTTTGCGCGCGCAAGAGATTTCCCGAAGTGTTTTGCTCATGGCGGGTTCCCTGTGTTTGGAATTATCGGATCGTGTTCGGCTGCCAGCAGCCATTGAGAGGGGGTTAGAGCCCATGGCGGCCGTCATTCGACCCGTTTGAAATCGTACCCGGAATGATACAACCCGCCGTTTACGGCCCGGACCACCGCTCCCGTGCCGATGCCGATGCCTCCGATCACGGCCTCGTCGTCCGAGACCGGCACAAGCGGAAACACGGCCTGGGACAGGGGAGCATCCTTCGTTGCGGCCGCGCCGGCGGAGACGGCGATCCTGGCCACCAACAGGCCGTCCTGCTCGGCCAACTCGATCCCCTTGTAGCAGATGCCCTCGCCTGGCTGGTCCGTGAGGTATTTTCCGTACCGGTTTTTCCAGGCTTTCGGGATCGGCCGCACGGGCATCTTCTCGAAGGGGATGGGCATGGGATTGCCCCGAAGCACCAACACCTCCCGGCCCTGGACCTTTTCGAATTCAAAGGACAGGCTGGGCATCACCCGCGTCACCAATCCGAACAGGGCTTCCTTCCGGGGCAGGAAACGGTCGTTACCCACCGGCTCGAATGCAACCTCGCGGTCCCACAACCACATCTTGAGTGCACCGTGGTCCAGCCAGACTTTTCCCAGCATCCCGCCGAAGGTGGAATAGTCTCCAGTAATGCGTGCGAGCGCTTCCGCCCCCAGGGTGACGGGCTTGGGTTTCCCGGCCCCCGTTTCGTCCGGGGTAGCCGGTTCCCTGCTCAGCTTCTGGGCCGGTCCGGTCTCGCTTCGAAGGATCGGTTCCGCGGTCTGGGGCCTGGCCTGAATGGCCAGCTCCACGGCTCTGATGGCTAGGGTGGAAATGAAGCGCGAGGCCTCTTCGGAGTTGGCTAGGATCACCACCCCGATCTTCTCCTCAGGCTGCACGGCCATGAAGGCCTGGAAGGGAATGACCGTCCCTCCGTGCCACATAAGGTGACGCCCGTCCGCCAGGGTCAGCCCGGAGAGCATCCAGCCCAGGCCGTTCTCGTGCCCGAAATCCAGGGGCAGGCCGGGAAACTGCGCCGTGGCCATCTCGGCCAGGGCTTTCCCGGACAGAAGCCCTCGCCCGCCTGCGAATACGGCGCTCATGAGGCTGCACAGGTCCGACGCGGTGGAAAAGAGCGATCCGGCTGGCTGGTCGCGCAGGGTGGGGCGGGGGGCCACCGTGCCGTCCTTGTAGCCCTGGGCGTAGCGCGGGGCCAGGGCTTCGGTCATGACGTAGCTTGAGCTGGCCATGCCGAGCGGACCCAGCAGCCCCTGGCGCATGGCCTTGTTGAAATCCTTGCCCTCGACCTTCTCCACCATGCGTCCCAGCAGGCTGAAGGCCACGTTGGAGTATTGCCACTGTGTGGCGGGCGGGTTTGCCAGGGATTCGCGCTGGAGGGTGGGGATGTATTGGGCCAGGCTCATGGGCTTTTCGGACCACATCCCGGCCACCACGTCGGAGGGCAGGCCCGAATGGTGGCTCATGAGCATGCGTGGGGTGATGATGGACGGTGAGCCGGTGAACCGGCTGCGAATGGAGAATTCGGGCACGTATCGGCGCACGTCCTCGTCGATGTCCAGGAGTCCGGCATCGGCCAGCTGCATGACCCGCATGGAGGTGACCACCTTGGAAATGGAGCCCACACGGTAAACCGTGTCCGGGCCTGCCGGGGTCCTGGCCGCCTCGTCGGCGTAGCCGAAGCCCTGGGTCCAGACGACGCGCTGATCGTCCACCACGGCGATGGTCAGGCCTTTGACCTTGTTGAGGGACATCTCTTTGTAGATGGTGGTGGAAAGCTCTTTTTTCATGGGGGCGTACGCGTCGGTGGCGGCGGATGCGTCGAGGCCACTGGTGAGGAAGAGGGACAGGGACAGGGCGAGAGCTTTCATGGGGAGAGCCTCCGGCGGCCAAAGGGCGCAGCCCTTTGGATTCCCGATTTGCATGGTCTTGTGCCGGACGTCCTGGGCGGAGCCCCGGTTACTCTTCTTCTTTCGTCAGCATTGTCGCCAGGCGGTCGGCGCATTCGTTCACACAGTCATCCAGTCCTGACTTGTCGGTGCATATTTGGAAGTCGCAGGCCTGGAGGTAGAGAGGCTCGCGCTCGGCGTACACATCGGCCAGGGATTTACCGGAAGGGCGTACGAAGGCCCGGCCGGAGGCGTCCCGGACCCGGTCCAGGAAGGTGTCCAGATCGATGCGCAGGTGGATGACCGGCCCGAGCGACTTGAGACGCTCCACTGCCCGGCGGCTGTAGACCACGCTGCCGCCGGTGGAGATCACCGCGCGTTTGACCCCGAGCGTCGCGACCACGGCCTCTTCCACGGCCAGGAAACCCTCCAGGCCGCGCTCGTCCATGATGCCCTGCAGGGGCTGGCCCCAGGTGGCCTCAATCAGACTGTCGGTGTCCAGGTGGGCCCATCCCAAGCGGGCGGCCAAGGCCTTGCCCAGCGTGGACTTGCCCGCCCCGGCGATGCCGATGAGGCTGACGCATTGCTCATCGCTGATGCGGCCGATGGGGGCGAAGGGGATCATGGCTTCGGGCTCTCGTCCGTTTGGTTGGGTTGCTCCGGTCGGTCGGTCCGTCCTGATCGTCGAGGCGCTACCCTCCCAGGTAGGCCTTCTTCACTTCGGGATTGTCGCGAAGCTCGTCGCAGGGGCCCTGGGCCACGATTCGTCCGGTGTCCAGGACGTAGCCGCGATGGGCAAAATTGAGGGCCAGGCGGGCGTTCTGCTCCACCAGCAGGATGGTCATGCCCTGTTGGTTGAGCTTCTTTAAGGTGCGGAACATGTCGTACATGAGCAGCGGAGCCAAGCCCATGCTGGGCTCGTCCAGCAGGATGAAGTCCGCCCCGCTCATGAGCGCCCGGCCCACCGCCAGCATCTGCTGCTCGCCACCGGAGAGGGACTCGGAGCGTTGCTTGGCGCGTTCGCCCAAGCGGGGGAACAGTTCGAACACGAAGTCCAGGTCCTTGGCGGCCCGGTCCTTGTCCTTGCGGGCGTATGTTGCCAGGGTGAGGTTGTCCTGCACGGAGAGGTTGCCGAAGATGTGGCGTCCTTCGGGAACCAGGGCGATGTGCAGGTCGGCCACTACTTGATGCGGGGGCACGCCGAGCAGGCTCAGACCGTTGTAGGTCACGTCGCCCTCGATCACCTTGGGGCCTTCGGGCGGCCCCAGGCGGGCGATGGACAGAAGCGTGGTGGTCTTACCCGCGCCGTTGGCCCCGATCAGGGTGACGATCTCGCCCTTGTCCACGGTGAAGCTGAGCCCGTGCAGGGCCTCGATGTTGCCGTATTTGACTTTGAGATTGCGCACTTCGAGCATCAGATGGCCTCGTCTCCCAGATAGGCCTTGATGACCGTGGGATTGTTGCGGATATCCTCAGGTGGGCCTCCGGCGATGGTGGCGCCGAAATCGATGACCTTGATCTCCTGGCACAGGCTCATGACCACGGTCATCTGGTGTTCAATCATCCAGATGGCCAAATCGAACTCCTTGTGGATCCACCCGATGAGCTTGATAAGCTCCACCACGTCCGAGGAGGGCAGGCCGGCGGCTGGCTCGTCCAACAGGAGGAGTCTGGGTTTGGTGGACAGGGCCCGGGCGATCTCCACCTTGCGCTGGGTGCCGTAGGACAGGTTGGGCGGGTACTCGTTGGCCAGTTCCTTCATGCCCAGGAATTCCAGGAGTTCCATGGCCGTGCGCTCAATGGCAGCCTCGCGGTCGGCGTAGCGCCGGGTGCGCAGGAGCGAATCCATCAGGGAGTAGCCCAAGCGGTAGTGCTGGCTGACCCGGATGTTGTCCAGCACGGTCATGTCGTTCCACAAACGGATGTTTTGAAAGGTCCGGGCCACGCCCAAGGCGGTCACCTGATGGGGCTTCATGCCCCGGGTGTTCACCCCGTTAATGGTGATGGACCCGCTGGAGGGCTGGTAGAAGCCGCTGACCAGATTGAACACGGTGGTCTTGCCCGCGCCGTTGGGGCCGATAAGCGCGTTGAGTTCGTGGCCCTGAAGGCTCATGGAGAAGTCGTTGACCGCGATGAGCCCGCCGAAGCGCTGGGTGAGTTCTTTGATTTCGAGCAGGGCCATGGCTATTTGAACCTGTAGAAGCGCTTGAGTTTGGGGAACACGTCCGAGAGTTCGCGGTTGCCCATAATGCCCTCAGGTCGGAACTGCATGAGCAGGATGAGGACCAACGGGATGACCACCCATTTGAGCTGTTCAAGGGGTTTGAGGAATTCCAGCATGATGGTGAAGGCGACGGCCGAGAGCACCGAGCCGGTGAGCGAGCCCATGCCGCCCAGATAGACCATCACCAGGCACTCGGTGGAGCGCAGGATGGTGAAGGAGGACGGGTTCACGAAGCTGATCAGGTAGGCGTAGAGTCCGCCCGCCAGCCCGGCCAGGCCCGAAGAGAGCATGAAAGCGATGAGCTTCATCTTGTTGGTGTTCACGCTCATGATTTCGGCGGCGATCTCATCCTGGTGGATGGCCATGATGCCCTTGCCGTAGGTGGAGTACACGAAGCGGCGCAGGATCCAGATGGTGAAGGTGACGCTCAGAAAGATCCAGATGAGCATCCAGGGCAGCTCGGCTATGGTGTCCATGCCCTGAACCACCTTGCTCATGCCCATGAAGCCTCTGGGGCCGCCCACTGCCTCGATGTTTTCGATGGCGCTCTTGACGATATAGCCGGCGGCCAGGGTGATGACCGCGAGGTAGTCGCCGCGCGTCTTGAACGAAGGTATGGCCACCACCAGGCCGGCCAGGGCGGCGGCCGCGAACCCGATGGCAAGTATGAACGGAAAGGCCACGATGCTCATGGACATGGGGAGCCAGGGGTGGCCGAACACCTTGTCCGGCACGAACAGGAATACGCCCGCGATGGAGGAAGCGTAGGCCCCCACGGCCATGAACCCGGCGTGGCCGCAACTGAACTCGCCCATGTAGCCGTTGACGAGGTTCAGGCTGGCGGACAGGATGACGTAGATTCCCATGGAGCACAGGAAGGTGACGCCGTACTGGCCCAGGATGTCTTTCTGGGTCATGGCCACCAGGATGGCGAGCAGGGCGCACAACGCCGCGGGTACAGTGATACGGGTGCCCATGGTTCAGATCTTCGTGGTTTTGGGTTTGCCGAAGATCCCGGTCGGCTTGATCGTGAGGATGATCAGCAGCGCCGAGAAGCTCACCAGATCGCGCATTTCGGGCTTGATGAAGGGCACGTAGTCGCTGGCTGCCACCACGGCCACCTCAAGGAAGGCCATGAGGAATCCGCCCACGAACGCGCCCCGGATGTCCCCGATGCCGCCTACGACCGCCGCTACGAACGCCTTCCAGCCCACCATGGCCCCCATGAAGGGGTCGAGCACTGGGAAGTTCAATGCGTAGAGAAGGCCTGCAAGTCCCGCCAGGGAGGAGCCCAAAAAAAAGGTGAACACGATGACGGCGTCCAGGGGGATGCCCATGAGCGGCACCGCGAACTTGTCGTAGGACACGGCCTGCATGGCCATACCCAGCTTGGTCTTGGTGACGATCCACTGAAGAAGCGCGAAGACCGCGAAGCAGGTGACGATGGCCGAAAGTTCGGTGATGGTGATCCTGGCTCCAAAGGGCTCGAAGATCATGCGGGGCATGAGCGAGGGGAACGAGAGCCTGTTGGCACCCAGGATGGAGAGGTTTCCGTATTCCAGGATGATGCCCATCATGAGCGCAGTGATGACCACGTAGAGCCTGTTGGCTCCCTTGAGCCGGAGCGGCCGGTAGGCCACCCGCTCGATGAGCACCCCCACGCCGGATGTGAGGAGCATGGTTAGAGGGACCGTGGCGGCCAACACCGCCCATTTAGGTATACCCGCCGGGAGAAGCCCGTACTTGCCCATCGCCATGGAGGCAATGAAGAAGGCGACGTAGGCTCCCACCATGAAAATGTCGCCGTGGGCGAAGTTGATGAGGAGCAGCACGCCGTAGACCAGGCAGTAGCCCAGGGCGATCAGCGCATAGATGCTGCCTTGCTGCAGCGCGTTAAGCGCCTGTTGCATGAGGGTGTGGAGCATGTCCTGTCCCGGGGCTAACTGATTGAGGACCAGAAAAGTCACGAACGCAAAGGGGGCGCGGAAGGCCAACCCTTCCGCGCCCATCGGTCAACCGGTTACGGACAAACCGACTCGTGGAAGGCGAACTCACCCTTGTCGTTGATCTTGACGATCACAGCGCACTTGACCGGATCGCCCGTCTTGCCGTCGAAGCTCATTTTGCCGGTGATGCCGGCGTAGTCGCGCATGGTGGACATGGCATCGCGCAGGGCGGTGCGGTCTTTGGCCAAATCGTTGGAGAGAGCGCCCATCTTCTGAATGGCGGCCAGCACCATTCCGGTGGCGTCCCAGGTCAGAGCCGCCACGTCGTCGGGAGTGTCCTTGAACTTGGCGGTGAAGGCGTCGATGAATTCTTTGGTGGCTCCCTTGGCTCCAGCTGCGGCGTAGTGGGTCACGAAGTACTGACCCTTGCAGTCGTCGCCGCAGAGGTTCATGAGTTCGGCGGAACCCCAGGAATCGGAGCCCAGAACGGGACCCTTGTAGCCCAGGTCGCGGGCCTGCTTAATGATCAGGGGCACCTCGTTGTAGTACTGCGGCACGAAGAGCACGTCGGGCTTGGCTTCGATGATCTTGGTCAACTGGGCTTTGAAGTCCACGTCTTTGGTGGTGAAGGTTTCAAAGGCCACTACGGATTTCGGGCCGTTGATGGTCTCGAAGGACTTCTTGAACTCCTCTGCCAGTCCCTTGGGATAGTCGGAGGCCACGTCGTAGAGCACGCCGGCGGTCTTGGCTTTCAGTTCGCCGGAGGCGAATTTGGCGGCCACGGGGCCCTGGAAGTCATCAAGGAAGCAGGCGCGGAATACGTAGGGGCGGTCCAGGGTGGTCTTGGGGTTGGTGGACCAGGCCGAGACCATCACGGTCTTGTTGTTGTTGGCGATCTCGGCGGCGGGGATGGCGCGGGCGGAAGCCTGGGGGCCGACCATGGCCAGGACCTTGTCGCCCTCGATGAGCTTAAGGGCGGCGTTCACGGCGGATTCGGGCTTGGCCTCGTTGTCCACATACACGAATTCGAGCTTGTACTTTTTGCCGCCCACATCAAGTCCGCCGGCTCCGTTGATCTTTTCCTGGAGCATCTCGGCTGCATCCTTGCTCATCTCGCCAACTTTGGGCTGGTCGCCGGTGAGGGGAATGTTGAAGCCGATCTTGATGGTGTCGGCTCCGAAGGCGACCGCCGGAATGGCCAGGGCCGCGACAAGCAAGGCAACGAGGAGTTTTTTCATCGACCGCTCCTGTGGTAAGGGTTGGCGTGACCGCCCATGGCCTGGGCTTACCCCACACTACGCAAGCCGCGCAACGCGCGGCAGGCTATCAGAGTAACGCAACCGTAACGGAAATAAAAGTACAAAATTGCAAAAATGACGTTTCGTTCCGCTTAGCGGACTCTTGGGTTTCGATCATTCCGCTCAGCGGAATTATACAAACGAGTCGTTCCGCTCAATGGGATTGCAAAGACGCCCTGATGTTCCCGTCGAACTGTGTCTATTGTATCGTTCCTGCCAGCGGAATGGCAGGACTTCGGGTTCGCGTCGGAAAGGTCTAGAAAAAACTGAGTGAAAATAACCTGGAACGCTTTTCATGGCAACAGGCGCCGGGGGAAGGCGTCCTGGAAAGCTGCTCGGGAAGATCCAACGCGAGCCACCTCGGGAAAGCTTTTCAGGAAAGCCGTCCTGGAAATCGGCCGGGGAAATCGGCTGGCGTTGTCTTCCACGTGTCTTTCGGATAACTTGTTCCCCCGATCGATCACCCGAGGAGACTCGCTCAATGTCCACTGACGCCTTGGAACTGGTCTTCGAATACGCCCGCGAGGGTACGCAGCTGCGCGAGGCGTTTTTCCGCGAGAGCGGGCACGCCGTGGTGGCCGTGGGGCGTTCCCTGGCTCTGTGCCTGGCCCAGGGCGGGAAGATCCTTTTTTGCGGCAACGGCGGCTCGGCCGCAGACTGCCAGCATCTGGCCGCCGAGTTCGTCAACCGCTTCCAATTGGAGAGGCCGCCCCTGCCAGCCGTGGCTTTGACCACCGACTCGTCCGTTCTGACCGCCATCGGCAACGACTACGGCTTCGACCAGATCTTCGCCAAGCAGGTGATGGCCTTGGGACGCCCTGGCGACGTGCTGGTGGGCGTCACCACCTCCGGCAACAGCCCCAATGTGGTGGCCGCCATGCGCGTGGCCCGCGAAAGAGGCCTGACCACCGTGGGCATGACCGGCAAAAACGGCGAGATCGTCCAGGTCAGCGACTTGGCCATCCTGGTCCCACACACAGTGACAGCTCTCATTCAGGAGGTCCACATCGCCTGCGGACACCTCCTGTGCAAGCTCACCGACCACTACCTGTTCGAGGCCGTGGCGGAACTGAAGCCCTATCTGGAGGGGACGGCCTAGGGCCGCCTCCCGACTTAAGGAGTCATCGACATGCCCATCTATGAATACATCTGTGAACAATGCGGCTGCGAGTTCGAGGAGTTGGTCTCCGGCGACGCCCTCCCGGCCTGCCCCAAGTGCTCCTCGGACAAAACCCGCAAACTCATGAGCGCCTGCCGTCACTCCGCCGGGCACAATCCCGGCGGCTATCAGGGCCATACCGTGCCCGCGCCCTCCAGGGGCGGCGGCTGCGGCGGCTGCTCGGGCGGGAGCTGTGCCACGTGCAAATGACCGTCACCATCGCCACCCGGGGCAGCAAACTAGCCCTGTGGCAGGCCAACCACATCAAGACACTGCTCGAAACCCGCCACCGGGGACTTTCGGTTGAACTGCTCATCCTCAAGACTCAGGGGGACAAAATCCTGGACGTGCCTCTGGCCAAGGTGGGCGGCAAGGGCCTGTTCGTGAAGGAGATCGAGGAGGCCCTGGCCGACGGACGCGCGGACCTGGCTGTTCATTCCATGAAGGACGTGCCTGTGGAGCGCCGCCCCGGACTTGTCCTGGGGGCCATTCCCGAGCGCGAAGATTTCGCGGACATGCTCCTCACCAGGGAGTCGTCCGGACCTTGTGGCCAATCCGGACAATCGAATTGGCCCGCCCATTCAGGCCAGCCCGGTGAATCCAGCCTGGCGGGCCTGCCCCGGGGCGCCACAGTGGGTTCCTCCAGCCTGCGCCGCCAGTCCCAATTGCTGGCCCTTCGCCCTGACCTCGAGGTCCGCATGCTGCGCGGCAACCTGGATACCCGGGTGCAGAAGCTTCTGGACGGCCAGTATGACGCCATCGTGGTGGCCGCGGCGGGCTTGAACCGCCTGGGAATCGACGCCCCGGGCATGGTCCGTCTGGCGCCGCCTGAGTTCCTCCCGGCCGTGGCCCAGGGGGCCTTGGGCCTGGAATGCCGCGAGGGCGACTCGCGCGTGCGCGAACTGAGCGCCTTCCTGGACCACCCCGACACCCGCGACGCCGTGACCGCTGAACGTGCCTTCCTGGCTCGGCTGGAAGGCGGCTGCCAGGTGCCCATCGCCGGCTGGGGACGCCTCGATGGCGACCGCCTGACCCTCACCGGGCTGGTGGCCGACCCCGAGGGCCGGGTGGTCATCCGTTCGGAGCAGAGCGCGCCCCGCGCCGAGGCCGAATCCCTGGGACGCTCCTTGGCCGAGAACGTGCTCGCCCGGGGAGCTGCGGATATTCTGAAGATCGCTTACGGCGGCGATGCGGGCTTTGCGAGCTGATATGGCCTTGCGTAAGGCTTTCGACGCGCTTTTCGTTCTGGTCATGGTCGCCACGCTGGCCGCAGTGGTCTCCATGGCGTTCCTGAGCGCCTACATGGCGCATCCGGACGAGAAGGATCACGTAGGCGCGGGGCAGTACTACATGCAGTATTGGGATCCCCCCAAAGTCGGCGACGCACGGGCCAGGGCGGCATACAGCAACTACGGCGTGTCCTACTTGGATCAGCTGGACGCGGTGTATTTCCTGGCGGGCAAGTTCGCCTGCCTGGTCAAGCCCTTCGTGGGCCAGGACTACCTGGCCCTGCGCCTGTTCAACGTGGCGCTGCTGGCCTTGCTGATGGTTTTGGCCTGGCGGCTGCCGTCGAGGCTGCGCATCGTCTTCCTGCCCCTTCTAATCTCCCCTCAGCCCTGGTACGTATTCAGCTATTTCAACGCGGACGCCCTGCCCCTGGCCTTGAGCTTCATCGCGGCCTATTTCCTGACCCGCCTGCTGGACGACCGGCCGAAGGGAGGGCCAGGTGCCAGGGCACCACAATCCGGACGTCCGGGGGCCTGGCGTCTGGCCTGGCTCGGTCTGACGCTCGGGCTCCTGGCCATCTCCAAGCAGAACTACTACGTCTTTCTGGTATTTTTCGCCTGCTTCTGGCTGGGCCTGGCCTGGCTGGGCCTGGACAGAGGGAAGCGCACCGCGTCCCTCAAACAGGCTGGGCTGGTCTTCGCCATGGCTGCAGCCATCTTCGGCGCGCGTTACGGCGCTCACGTCTGGGTAGTCAGGCATCAGCCCCCGGACGCCGTGGCCAAAGTGGCCGAACAACTGGCCGCCGACGAATTCAAGCCATCCAAACAAGCGGAGGGCAAGGGATTCTGGGGCATGAACATGCGCGCCCAGGGGGTCACCTTCACCCAGATGTTCACCGGCGAATGGAAATGGCACGTGTTCACCTTCCGCAGCTCCTTCGGGAAGTACGGCGCCATGGACATCGAGCCCCCTCTGATCTTCTACCGCTACATCGGCTGGATGCTGGAGGCTTTCCTGGCGGTGATGTTGGTCGCCCTTCTGCGCAACGGCCCGGCCGGGAGGATGACAGCCGCGCTTTTCGTGCTTTTCGCGATCCTCACGGTGTTGCAGTCCGTCTGGCACTCTTGGACAGCTGACTTCCAGGCCCAGGGCCGCTATCTGTTCCCCATCCTGGGCATGTTAGCCTGCGCGCTGCCGTGCTGTCAGGAGGTCCCGGGTCGTGTTCGTCAGGCCCTGTGGATCGTGGGGGGCGGCATGTGGGGCATGTCCATTTGGTCATTCGTGGCCGTGGGGTTGGCCAGGATTCCGCGCTAGGCGGTGGAGTGGGGCTTCTCAGCCTGGAGGCCGCACGGCCCCAACTGAGAATCAGGCGAGAGTCAGGTGCGGACGTTGATCATCCGGCCCGCGTCGCCAGCTTCGATCACTGTCGTCAACTGGCCGGGAGAAATCGCGAAGACGGCTGTCATGTGTCCCGCCGGTCCGGGGACGGTATGTCCCGTGGGACCAGGGACGGTATGCCCCGTGGGTCCGGGGTTGAAGCGTCCCCCTGCCCCGACGGCGGCGTGCCCCGACGGCACAAGAAAGCTGCGTCCCACTGACCCGGGGACGGTGTGTCCCGCCGGTCCGGGGACGGTGTGCCCTGCCGGTCCGGGGACGGTATGTCCCGCCGGTCCGGGCACGAAGTAGCCTGCCGCTCGGTTGGCCTCGAAGTGGCCCGGCGGCTGCGCGAAGATGGCGTCCGGCGTGTGCACCAAGCCGTCGTCGGAAGCGATGTGAACCAGACCGTCGTACATACCGGTTTCCGGGCGGTTAGAGGGTAGGACGGCCAGCATGGAACCGTCCTAATGCCCTCTATAAGTCCTCGCCGCGGGTTTGTCGATGCCTATTCTCCGGCTACTCCCCGGCCTGGCTCACTCCCGCCTGGGAGAACGTGGCCATTTCATTGAAGATGGCGGCGCTTGAGCGCAGAAGCATGAGCGCCAGGGCCGCACCGGTGCCCTCGCCCAGGCGCAGGCCCAGGTCCAAAAGCGGCTTGGCGTCCAGGGCCTTCATCACCGCCTGGTAGCCGGGTTCGGCTGAGGCGTGGCTGAAGAAACAGTAGTCTGCCGAGGCCGGGGCCAGCCTGGTCGCCGCCAGGCAGGCAGCCGTGGAGATGAACCCGTCCACCAGCACAGCCATTTTGTTGGCCGCCGCGCCCAGGATCAGCCCGGCCAGACAGGCGATCTCGAAGCCGCCAAGGGCCGCGAGCACTGCCAGGGGATCCCCCGAGTCAACCGCCGCCTTGTTGGCGAAAAGGCACGTGGCCACCACTTTGGCCTTGCGTGACACGCCGTCCGCGTCCAGGCCAGTCCCGGGTCCGGTGATCGCCTCCGGGGCGAGTCCCAGCCAGGCACAGTAGAGGGCCGTGGAGGGCGTGGTGTTGGCGATGCCCATGTCGCCCGTGCCCAGGGTGCGGCAACCGCGCGCTGCCGCATCCTCCGCCAGCCTGGCGCCGAGCAGCAGGGCCTTCAGGCATTGCTCCCGGGTCATAGCCGGCCCCTTGGCCATGTTGGCAGTGCCTGGGGCCACCTTGCTCTGAACCAGGCGGGGGTGTTCGGGGTAGGATCCGCCTGCGGTTCCGGCGTCCACCACGATAAGGTCAGCCCCGGCCTGCTTGGCCAGCACGTTGATGGCCGCCCCGTTGCCAAGGAAATTGAGCACCATCTGGCGGGTAACCTCCTGGGGGTAGAGGCTGACTCCCTCGGCAGCCACGCCGTGGTCCCCGGCGCAAGTGAAGATCACCGCCGGGTCGGCCTTGGGAGCCTGCCCGCCCTGGATGACGAACAGACGTTGGGCCAGCTCCTCCAGGCGTCCCAGGCTCCCCCGGGGTTTGGTGAGGTCGTCCAGGTGGGCTTGGGCCTTGGCCGCGAGCGAGGCGTCCACGGGGGTGACGCGGGAGAGCAGGGTGGTGAACTGGTCAGGCATTATGGAGTATCCTTTCGTGTCGGGTTGCCAAAAAAATAATCCCTTGGCCCCAATAAGAAGGGGTCAAGGGATCGCCGTTACCATGGGTCCAATCCGCGAAACGGTTCCGGCCGTCCGTCTTCAGGCTCGCGGGTCGTCCTCAGCCCGCCCTTCCCATCCCAGGGGGACAGTGGTCTTGCGGGCATCGTCTCCGCTTACTGCGGCGGGACCGCCACGGATTTGCACCGTGTTCCGTAACGGCCGGAAATGGCAGAGGGACGCTAGCCCAGGTGGGGGGGCAGGTCAAGGGCGCGCAATCTCCGCACTGAGCGGGCTTACGGATGCGGGCAGACGGCCTCCAGTCGGTTCTGCCCGGTGGAGTCCATCACCTGCTGCCAGAAGCTGGTGTTCAAATCCATACGTTTGCGGCCGACCGTCACCAGGGGCAGGGGGACATGCACAGGGATTTCGTGCATGTGGCTGACCATGAGCCCGGTCTTGCCGGCCATGCCCGCGTGCACGGCCAGGGATCCGAGCAAGTTGCAGTGAGCCCGGTCCGCCGCGCCGGCGGGCACGGAGCGGATGATGTAGCTGGGGTCGATGTATTTGACGGTGATGGGCAGTCTGTCCTTGAAGTAGGATTTGATGCTCCGGAGCAGGAGCCCGCAGATGTCGCCCAGAATGCGGTTGCCCGAGGGGTCCGTAAGTCCTGACTCCGGCAGCAGGTGCTGCCCGGCGCCCTCGGCGGCCACCACCACGGCGTGTCCGCGCCGCTCAAGCCTGGCCATGAGTTCCGGCAAAAAACCGCCCGGCCCGTCCAGTGAGAAGGGACGCTCCGGCACCAGCACGAAGTTCACTTCCTTGATGGACAGGGCGGCCGCCGCCGCGATGAATCCTGACTCGCGCCCCATGAGCTTCACCAGGCCTATGCCGTAGGGCACGCCGGTGGACTCCACATGAGCGCAGCGGATGGCCTCGATGGCCTTCTCCACGGCGGTGTTGAAGCCGAAGGTGCGGGACACGAAATGGACGTCGTTGTCTATGGTCTTGGGGATGCACACCACGGCGATGCGCAAGTTGCGTTTGGCGGTCACCTCGTAGATGGCCTGGGCCGCGCGCATGGTCCCCACCCCGCCGAGGATGAAGAGCACGCCCACGTTGAGCCGCTCCAGGGCGTCCACTACGTCCTCCGGGTCCCGAGGACCTCGGGAGGAACCCAGGATGGTTCCTCCGAACTCGTGGATGTCCGATACGGACTCCGGGGTAAGTTCCACCACGTCAGGGCTGGCCGTGGGGACGAATCCGGCCAGCCCATAGCGCACTCCGAGAACGGATGAGGTCTTGTAGCCGTGGTGCGCCTCCATGACGATGGAGCGGATCACGTCGTTGATTCCAGGACAGAGGCCGCCGCAGGTGACTATGGCGCATTTGGTCTTGGGTGGATCGAAATAGATCGACCGGCGCGGTCCGGCTTGCTCCATGGCCGCCTGGCGGACGTGTTTGCTGGAAGGTTCTTTCAAAATGTTCACCAAAACCCCTTGCTCATCGTCCACGAACAGGGAATTCTGGCGCGGATTCGGGATCTTGGCCGGACCCAGGCTGGGAATGCGTGTCTGGTCCAGGGTCAGGTCGGGCCAGGGCAGGCCTGGGCGCTCGATCTCGTGCATGATGGAACCTCTCCGGGGATGACCATAGTGACTTCTTAACTAGCCCCTAACAAGGCGGTGTGACAAGATGCAAACAAAGCCGGCCAGGACGTTCTTCTTCATACCACCGCTGCGCAAGACGGCCGGGGGCGTGGCCGTGATCTACCGCATGGCCTCCTTCCTTCGCGAAGCAGGGTACGAGGTGGCCCTGGTTCTGCGCGATCCGGCCGGCTGGCGGCCGGACGACCTCGGTCTGCCCGAGGTGGATTTTTCCAGTCTCGAACTCACACTTGATGATCTGTGGGTAGTACCCGAGGGCTGGGTGAACGCCTTGGCTCCGGGCCTTGCCGCCGGGTCTCGCTGCCTGGTGTACGTGCAGAACTGGGCCTACTTGTTCACCGGCCTGCCCTCCGGGGTGGACTGGCGTGCCCTGCCGGTCACGCTTCTGGCGGTCTCGCGCCCGGTGGCCTGGTTCGTGGAACAGAGCCTGGGCGTCACCGCCCCCGTCCTGCGCCCAGGCATAGACCTGGGCCTCTTTGCCCCTTCCTTCGTGCGTCCGGGTATCGTTCCGGACAGCCTGGCCCCCCCGCTCGTCAAGCCCGAAACCCTGTCCGTGGCCTACATGCCCCGCAAGAACAAAGCCTTGGCCGACCAGGTCCGCGCGGTCATCCATGCCAGGGGTCGCTTTGCTGTCAAGTGGGTGGAGGTCGCCGGGCTTGATCAGGATGGTGTGGCCGCCGCGCTCCGCGAGTGCCACGCCTTCCTGGCCACGGGATTTCCCGAGGGCTGTCCGCTGCCGCCCCTGGAGGCCATGGCCAGCGGGGCCGTCCCGGTGGGATTCGCCGGGTTCGGCGGCTGGGACTACATGCGTCAGGCCGCTCCAGGCATGTACGCCCCGGATTGCCCGCTGGACCTGGTCCCCTGGGGCGGCAACGGGTACTTCGCCCCGGACGGCGACGTACTGGGGGCTGCGCTCGGCCTGGAAAAGGCCCTCCAACTGTGGCGCGAAGGAGGGGGACCCTTGCGGGCGGTCCTCGAAAATTGCGCCAGCACCGCGGAGGCATACGGCCTGGGACCACAACGCAAAGCGGTGCTCGATTTCTGGGGGCGCCTGGGCTAGAAGGCCCGTGCATGAATTCCAAGCGTGCCTTGAATACCATCAAGATCCTTTTTCTGACCGTCAACACCCTGCTTTCCGGCATGCTCTGCTGGGAGGCGGGCGGCCGGGGCAGGCTTATGGTTCTGGCCCTGCCGGCGGCCTGCGCGTTTTGTCTGTGGCGCGGGAAGTTTACGGGGCACCTGCTCGCGGTGCTCGGGGCCGGGCTGGTCTTTTTCGGCTTTCAGTCCTACTCGCTCCAGGCCCAGATCCTGCACTATCTGGTGAGTCTGTGCGTCCTGCTGGTCTTGGCGCGGGGAAGGAGCACACCCGAAATCCGGCCGTACGGGCCGCTCCGGCTGTGGCTCCTGGGATTCGTAGGGGTGATGCTGGCCGGGTTGCCTCTTCTGCCCCTGGGAGAGTTCCTCCAGGCGGGACGGGAGCTTGGTCCGCTGGGGTTCGCGCGCATGGCCGCCTACTCTGTGGCCGCGAGCTCTTTCTACGCTCTGGCCGCCCTGGATCGTCTGGTCCTGTACTCCCTGTTCGCCTGGGAACTCTCACGAAGCCGGGACCCTGACGACATGGAAAACTTGGCCCGGGGCGTGGCCGCGTCGCTTCCGGCCGCCTTGATGTTCGGTCTGGTGGAGTTCTTTCTGGCCAGGGGCAAGGCCTTCGCCATGAACGACCGCCTCACCTCGCTGTTTCTCAATCCGGGCTGGTTCGCCGAATACGTCTGCCTGAGCTTCCCCTTCCTGTTCCTGCTGGGAAGGAAGAAGGGCAAATGGCTGTTGTACGCCATTTTGGCGGTAACCCTGTCGGCCATGGTGCTGACCATGGCCCGGGCGGCTTGGCTCGTCACCGGAATGCTGGCCGTGGGTTGCGTGGTTGCCGGGTATGGCGGGTTCGACCTCTTCGCCCTGCACTACAGGCGTATGGTCAAGGGGGTTCTCCTTGGCGGGGCGACGGCGTTGGTGGTGGCACTTTTTGTCTACGGCGGGTTGTCCGTGACTCGCGTTTCGCTGCTCAATTTCCCCTTGACCACCATGATCAAACAGCGCCTGGAGCGCTTCACAGAAACCCCTCGCCCAGAAGTCTTCAAGAGCGGCCTGCTGGTGGGCCTGGAATCCCCGGTGTCCGGCATGGGCTACGAGACTTACGCCTGGCACTATCCGCATCTGATGCGGGTTCCGGCCAGCGGTCTGGCCCAGGGGATATCCCCTCAAGCAGAGGTCTTCGAGGCCACCCACAACCTGTTCATCCAGATTTTTGCCGGCGGCGGGGCGCTCGGGCTTCTGGCCTGGCTCATGCTGGCGGGACGTGCCGGTCAACTGGCCCTCAGGCGGCACCGGCGGCGCGCCGACGCCATGAGCCTGGCTGTGATTTTCTCCCTGGCCGCTTTCCACGCTTTCGGGATTTTCCAGGAGATGATCTACATCCCGCCGGTTTGGCTGCTCTTTTTCGTGCTCCTTGCTTGGTGCCTGCGCGTCGAGGACTCAGACGGGGGGTGGGTGGCGGATTTCACGCAGAGGCGGGCGGTCCGGGCCGTGGCCGTGTGCGTCCTCCTGGCTCTGGGCGTCAACTTGGCCAACGCGGGTTTCGCGGCCACGGCGGCCCGGCTCGGGCTGACCGCGTACCCGTCCACTGCCGACCAGGACCTGCAGGGATTTTCCGGTCCGGAAACGGTGGATGGCCGGCCGGTGTTGTGGAGTTCCGGGGCTTCATCCTTCAAGCTGTCGGGGGAGGGGCCGTGGACGTTCGAGCTGGGGCTGCCGCATCCTGACCTGGCGGTCGACCCGGTGCGGGTGGCCTTGTCCTCCGGAGGAACCGTGCTGGCCCAGGCAGTTTTCGCCGGTGACGGAACATCCGGGGGGGCTGGCAATTCCGAGGGATCGGTTGGAGCCTGCGACTCAGCCGCCATCGCCGGACGGCGGGGGACGCTAACCATCCCCGCCGACGCGGCCCGGCCGGGCCAACGCATCTATTTGAGCGTCTCCCGGCTGTATTTCCCACTCGTTTCAGGGCTCAAGGATCACCGCGCCCTGGGGGCCTGGGTGAGCGGACCCGGGCTGGCCGGCCTGGACTGACCACTCGTACGGGCTGACCGGATAGGGCGGGCCGGGTCGGGAGGGGACGGGCCGGACGGCGAGCCACTCCCGGCGTCGATACTTTCTGGAAACATTGCGAGAATTTCACATGCGGTCGCGGAAAATTTCGGCTAAACGGCGCGCCTTGGCAGGCGGCTACTCGTTGGCCAGGCTCTCGGCGTTGTGTTGGAACACGCGCAGTTCGTTGACCAGGCGCATGCCCAGTTCCCTGATCCGGGAATTGCGGCTGGGTGCGGAGAGGTCCTCCAGGAATCGGAGGTCGCTCTCGATGTACTGCATGGAGTAAGTTTCGGTTTCGGCCAGTTTTTGACGGAGAAGGGCCTTATCCTCGGGGAGATGGACCTTGTCGGCCACGTCCGAGAGCTGGGCCAGGGCGTGGGCTCTGACGGCGTAGGTCATGGCCGTGGCCGTGAAGTAGTTGCAGACATTCTTCTCACCCGGGGTGTCCATGTCCGCCGAGAGGGACGCGGCCTTTGTGGCCAGTTCCTCGAAGTGGCGTTGCGAGGCCTGGAAGTGTTTCGAGTCCGCGCGGGCCTGGCCGGCTAGACCCAGCAGGAGTCCGAACAAGACGATGAAGACAGTGAATTTGGTGGCGTGCATGGCTCCCTCCGCAAGTGGGCCTCCTAACAGGTTGCCTGGCAGGGTCAAGCATATCCTGTTCCGTTTTTGTCCGGTCGCGAGGGAAATTTTCGTCATCGCTGGCGGAGAGGCCGGGAGGATAATTTGATCTTAAGCATGATTTCCTGTAAGGAAGCACTCTTGGCAGCCCCGGCGGGGCGGAACCTCCCATTATCAGACCTCGATTGGTCCTGTCCTTGCATTGTTTTGTCTTCGCGCTTGTGCCCCCTGCCGTTTTCACGGGACAGGGCGCGTATGTTTTCGAGGAGTCCATTCGCATGAAGCGACGTCATTTTCTCGGCATAGTCTCCGCGCTCGGCGCGGCCGCGGCCCTTCCCGCCCCCCTCATAGCCGCCCCTCCCGCAGTCGCCCCTTCTTTGGGCGCGGAAGGGCGTCTGCCCAAGGGCATGGTCACCTTCAGTTTCGACGACGGCATTATAAGTTCCTACCAGAACGGCCTGCCCATTCTCAAGAGCCGGGGCCAACTGGCCACGGCGGGCATAGTGGCTAGCAGGGTCACCTCGGGCAACGAGGACTACATGACCGTGGATCATGTGCGCGAGCTGGCGAAAAACGGTTGGGAAATCGCCTCTCACAGCCTGACCCACACCCGCCCCATCCAGATCCCCAAGACCTACGACCAGGAGCCCATATCCGGCTTCTGCGTCGACGAGAAGGGCCACGACCACTTCCATGCCCAATACGACTACGACCTCATCGCCGGACTGTATCAGGATGACAAGCCCATGAGCGAGGTCGAGAACGTGCAGCAGCTGATCGACACGCCCGGCACGTACTGGTACGACCGGCCCATTGGGGAACTGCACGTCCATCCCTTCCGGGGCGGCGATCCTGAGGCGTTGAACATTCGGGCCGGGTCCTACCAGCGGGAGTTGGAGGAATCCAAGCGCATCCTGATCGGGCTAGGCTTTGACGTGGACAGCTACATCGCCCCCTACAACTACTGGACCGACGACGTGGAGGCCATGAGCAAGCGTTATTACGCCCGGGCCTGCACCGGGCGCGATTCCGATAACCGACCGGCTTCCTTCGATCCCTACGCCATCAAGCGCTTCATGGTCCACAGCAAAGACTCGGCCCAGTCGCTCATTCGAATCATCAAGGACCACGCAGTGGAATACGGATCCTGGGTGGTGTTCTGCATACACGGGGTGGGTGACTCCATGGGGTGGGAACCCTATCCCTCGGAGAGCCTCGATGCGGTGAGCGCCTGGGTGGCCGAGCAGAAGATCCCCGTCGTGACCGTCCGCCAGGGAACCGCCATCATGCTCGAGTCCCGGAAGAAACCGGCTCCCCAGGCCAAAGCCGTGGAGAGGGAAGGTATCTAGGGATGCGCGCGCTCAAGATCGTGGTCGGCGGGTACGCCGTCAGCTTCCCTCTGGGCGGCCAGGTGTGGATGCTCATGCATTTTTTAAATGGGTTGACCCGCCTGGGGCACGAGGTGGTCTTCGTAGAGGACACCGCCGAGTGGGCTTTGCCCTTCGACCCCATCAAGGGATACGCCTCGGCCGACTCCAGCTTTGGGCGCCGGGCGGTTGGGGAAGCCTTCGAAAGCATCGGCTTCGGCGGGCGCTGGGCCTACAACAGCATCTTCGAGAACCGCCTCTACGGCATGGAGCGCGAGGACCTGGAGCGCTTCTGCTCCCAGGCGGACCTCTTCCTGAACGTGTCCGGGGTCATCCCCCTGCGCGACACCTACATGAAGGCCAAGGTTCGGGCGGTCATCGACACCGACCCCGTCTTCACCCAATCCAAGATCGAAAAGGACGACTGGACCAGGGACTACTATCTGCGCCACGACCGGATCTTCACCTACGGCTGCAACATCCCCACCGGCTCGACCGGCCTGCCACTGATGGGCGTCGAGTACATCCCCACCACCGTCCCGGTGGTCCTGGACATGTGGCCCGTCCTTGCCACCCCCGGCAGGGGCTTCACCACCATCGGCAGCTGGGACTCCAAGGACCGCGACATCGTGGTAGAAGGCCGGAAACTTTCCTGGCGCAAATGCGAGAAATACGAGGGGATCATCGACTTGCCCGGCAAGCTCCCCGGCGTGGCTCTGGATCTGACCATGAGCGGCATGAGGGACGACGCCCCGCGTTTTGCCGACCACGGTTGGACGGTCAAGGATGCCCTGGTGATCTCCAAGGACATCTGGGCCTACCGGGACTACATCCAGAATTCCACCGGGGAATTCACCGTGGCCAAGGAGCAGAACATCCAGCTCAAGTCCGGCTGGTTCTCCGACCGTTCTGCCACTTACCTGGCCTCGGGTCGCCCGGTCATCGTGGAGGACACCGGCTTCGGCACCTATCTGCCCGTTGGCCAGGGCCTGATGACCTTCGACGGCGCGGACAGTGCCAAAGCGACCATCGAGACAATTCTCGCCGACTACCCCAGACACCGCAAGGCCGCTAGGAGTATCGCCGAGGAGCACTTCGAGTCCGGCAAGGTGCTCACGAACATCCTCAAGCACTGCGGATTCTGACCCCGTTCATTTTGGATACATGCGGCATGTCGCATCTTCGAGGCGCTTTCCGGTTTCGGCAGGCGCCGCAACCATTTTGAATCGCGACGTTTTTCGATGAGTTTCAGAAAAGTAATCCCGATAACCTCTTGCCAAGGGGCAGCCTGGAGGGTATTAATTTTTTGTTAATTTTGCCGAATTCCGCAAATGCGGAAACGGGGGACCCAATTCTCACGGGGCGTATCGCCGCAAGGCGTAGGGCAACTTCCTCGGCCCGAGCCCGTCAGCTAACCTCGTAGGCGTCGAGGGGGAGATGCTTCCACGCACAGTGGCAAGTCTCTACCCGTCTTGTGGCAGGGTGGTCAGGCCGCTTTTTTTGTGGGCGCGTGTCCTCACGCGTCTTCCCTCCCGCCTCCTCGCGCCAGATCGGTACATACCAATTAGGAGCGTGGCATGAGTCACGGTGAGGCCTCGTTCGGGCAGCGCATCAAGAACCTGATCATCGGCAAGGGACTGGGGCTCGGTGACCCAAGAATATTCCACAACCTTTCCCTGGTGGCCTTTTTCGCCTGGGTGGGCCTAGGGGCGGATGGCCTCTCCTCCTCCTGCTATGGTCCGGAAGAGGCCTACCTGACGCTGGGGCACCATACGTTCCTGGCTGTGTTCGTGGCCCTGGGCACGGCCGTGACCATCATGATCATCTCGGCCAGCTACTCCCAGATCATCGACCTCTTCCCCTCGGGCGGCGGCGGCTACCTGGTGGCCTCGCACCTCCTCACCCCCACGGTGGGCATGATCTCGGGTTGCGCCCTGCTCATCGACTACGTCCTGACCATCACCATCTCCATAGCCTCCGGCGCGGACGCCATCTTCAGCTCTCTGCCCGTATCCCTGGCCCCCTACAAGCTGGAGACGGCCGTTGCCGGCGTGCTCATCCTCACCCTGCTCAACCTGAGGGGAGTGAAGGAATCGGTCACGGTCCTGGTGCCCATCTTCATGGTTTTCGTGATCACCCACATAGTGGCCCTTGGTTTCGCACTGGGGTCCCACGCCTCCCAGGGGGCGGAGCTGGCCGCCCGCATCAGCCAGGACGCCGGGGCGGCCAGAGACCAACTGGGGTACCTGGGCATGTTTCTGCTCATCTTGCGGGCCTACACCATGGGCGCGGGCACCTACACCGGCATCGAGGCCGTGAGCAACGGCCTGCCCATCCTGCGGGAACCCAAGGCCCGCACCGGCAAGCGCACCATGGTGTACATGGCCGTGTCCCTGGCCGTAACCGTGATGGGGCTCATGGTGGCTTACCTGCTCTACGGCGTGAGCCACCAGGAAGGAAAGACCCTCAACGCCGTGCTCTTCGAAGCCGTGACCATGCAGTGGCCCCAGCCGTTTGGACAGTGGTTCGTCTGGGTGACCCTGGCCTCCGAGGCCTTGCTCCTGTTCGTGGCCGCCCAGGCGGGCTTTCTTGACGGGCCACGGGTGTTGGCCAACATGGCTCTGGACCGCTGGTTCCCCACCCGCTTCGCCATGCTCTCCGACCGCCTGGTCACCCAGAACGGCATCCTGCTCATGGGTGCGGCCGCTCTGATGCTCATGCTCATATCCAAGGGCTCGGTGGATTTCCTGATCGTCCTGTATTCGATCAACGTGTTCATCACCTTCGTGCTCTCCCAGGCGGGCATGGTGCGCCATTGGTGGCAGGTCCGCTGTAAAATCGGGGAGAAGTGGATCAAGGGACTGATCCTCAACGGCCTGGGTCTCACCCTCACGGCCTTCATTCTGGCTTCGGTGGTAGTGGTCAAGTTCTTCGAGGGAGGCTGGCTCACGATGGTGATTACCGTCGCGCTGGCCCTGTTCGCTCTTAAAATCAAGAGCCATTACGACTCCACCTGGCAGCAGATCCTTTCCCTGGACTCTCTGGTGGAGTCCACAAGCATCCCGGCCTGCGACCTGAGCCGGACCGAGGAGCCGGACCTCTCGGCCAAGACCGCCGTCATTCTGGTCAATGGCTACAACGGGCTCGGGTTGCACACGCTGTTCAACGTGCTTAGGCTGCACGGTGAGGAATTCAGGAACTACGTGTTCGTTCAGGTGGGTGTGGTGGACGCGCACGTCATGCGTGACCAGGCCGAGCTCGGCAACCTCAAGCAGCGTATCGGCGCCAGTATGGACAAGTACGTGGCCCTCATGCGCTCCAAGTGCCTCTACTCCGAAGCGCACTGGGTTGTGGGCACGGAGGTGGTGCACGAGATCATGGGCTTGGCCCCGGTCATCAAGGAGCGCTTCCCTCGTTGCGTCTTCTTCGGCGGCCAGTTGGTGTTCGAGAAGGACACCTTCCTCACCAGGCTCCTGCACAACCACGTGGTGTTCAGCCTGCAGCGCCAGATCTACAAATACGGCATCCCCTTCATGATCATGCCCATCGCCATCTGATCGGATATGTTGGGAAAAAATCTCTTTCGGTACCCCCGGAAGGGCGCGTCGGCGAGAAAAGGCCGGAAGGGAAACTTTCCGGCCTTTACAATCCGGAAGGCGTGTTTATTTTTTTTGTTAGAGGCAATGGTCATTAACCTCCAACGGAGGGATGAGCGAAATAAGCCATCATGATCATAACCAGCGCATCGAGGCGCATTCACTCAGATTTGCGTAAGCGCATTAAAAGAGCAACACCTGAAGGTAGGGGAACATGCCGGGGTCCGGCTATCGCGCCAGCAAATCCGAAAATTCCAAAAAGCGGGAAGCGAAGAGTTCGCTTCCCGCTTTTTTTTCCAAAAGTTCTCACAGTCCGTGCAGCCCCTGCCTCTCTTCGAGGGAAAGGAGCTTTTCCAGGTCGATCAGGATCAAGAGGCGGTCCTCCAGTTTGCCCACCCCGCTGATGTATTCGGAACCGATTCCGGACACCACGGCCGGGGGAGGCTCGACCGTGCTGGACTGAATCCGAAGAACCTCGGAAACGCCGTCCACGACGAAACCCACGATCATGCCTTGCAGTTCCACCACGACGATGCGGGTTTGTTTGTCATGGGTGCGGGACTCCATGCTGAACTTTTTCCGCAGGTCGATGATGGGGATCACCTTTCCCCGGAGGTTGATCACCCCTTCCACGAAGTCCGGAGCTCTGGGCACCTTGGTGATCTCCATGGTGCGGATGATTTCCTGCACCTTGAGGATGTCTATCCCGAATTCTTCATTCGAGATGTTGAAGGTGACAAGTTGCAGAAGCTCGTCATCTCTTTTCTGACCCTGTAGTGTTTCCAAGATGTGTCCTTATGGCGCGGTCAGGCCAACGCGAGTTTACGACCGCTTCCGATCAATTTCTGGGCTTCGGAGTTGTTTTCGGACTTCAAGGCGTTGATGAGGTTCTGGAGCACCAGGGTCTGTTCGGAGAGAGCGGCAACGGCATGCAGTGCCTGGCTCATGGCCTGAGAGGTTTCGGCGGAGATGGTGGCTACCTGTTCGATGGAGCGGTTGATCTCTTCGCTGGCCGAGGATTGCTGCTCGGAGGCGGTGGCGATGGAGCGGACCTGATCGGAAGCGGTGTCGACCAGGGTCACGATGTCTTTCAGGGATTCGCCCGACTTGTTCGCCAGGCTGGTAGCCTCTTCGATGGTCTTGGCTGCCCGGTCCACGTTGTCCATATTCTTGCGAGTGCCGTCCTGGATGCCCCTGATGGAATCTCCAACCTCCTTGGTGGCGGTCATGGTCTTTTCGGCCAGCTTGCGAACCTCGTCGGCCACTACGGCGAAACCGCGCCCGGCGTCTCCGGCGCGGGCGGCCTCAATGGCAGCGTTCAGGGCCAACAGGTTGGTCTGGTCGGCGATGTCCGAGATGACGTTCATCACCTGCCCGATGCCTTCGGCCTGTTTGCCCAGGGTGCCCATGTCCTGCTTGAGTTCCAGAGCCTGCTTTCGGACCTCTCCGATGCCCGTGACCACCTGGCCGACCACGCCCGCGCCTTCCTGGGCCTTCCTCTTGGCATCGTCCGTCGTCTCAGCTGCCTGTGCAGCGTTCTTGGCCACCTCCAGCACCGTGGCGTTCATCTCCTCCATGGCCGTGGCGGTTTCCGCAACACGCTGGGACTGCACTTCGGCGCCACGGCTGGACTGCTCGATCTGAGCGGAAAGTTCCTCGGAAGCCGATGTGGTTGTCTCCATCACCCCCTCGATGCTGCCTGCAGCCAGGAGCAAACTCTCGGCCTTCCGCATGGCCTCTTCCTTGGCCTGCTCGGCTTCGAGGGAATGTACGCGGGCCATTTCGGCCTCGTGTTCCGCTTCTTTGCTCTTGTCGGCTATTTCGGCCATCTGCTTCTTGAGGTTCGTGACCATGCCGCGCAAAGCGTCGGCCAGGACCCCGATCTCGTCCTTCTGGAAGACCGTCAATTCACGGCTGAAGTCGCCCGAAGCCACGGCCTGGGCGAAAGCCACGCCCTCGGTGACCGGGCCGGTGATGCCCCGGGTGATGACCACGGCCACCACCGCGCCGAAGAGCACGGCGACCGCCAGCCCGATGGCCATGGCGGTGGACGAAGCGGACAAGCTGTCTGCCGCCTCCCGGGTGAGTTCCTTGGTGAGCTTCACCCCGAACAGAGACGTATCCTCGGCTGCCTGGAGGACCACACCGGCTGTGTCATTACGTTTCTTGTTGAGTTCTTCCAACATCGTGAAATTTTTCAAGAAAGATGTCATGGCCTCCTTGTATCCGGCAACAGCTTTTTTGATGGTCTCCAGTTCCTGAATGTCAGCGTCCGCTTTCGTTATTTCACGGAGTTTGGCGAGCTTTGCGTCGATCTCGTCGAAGTGTTTCAGAGCTTCCTGGAAGATGGCCGGATCGCGTAATGCTTGTGATTTGAAGTTTCCCACGCGTATGCTTCCACCGATCTGCATGATATCAGCCATCCAGGCTATCTTGTTCAAACGCTCTTTCAGTTTATCGGGTGTTGTCTGATTGTCGGGTACCATCTGCTTCACGGGTTCGCTTTGCTTATCGGTTTCGGCCTGTTTGTCAGGTTCGCTTTGCTTGTCGGGTTCCATCTGCTTGACGGGAGCGCTCAACTCGTCGATCTCCTTGGCAAATCTGTTCTGCTGACTATCCCTGAAGTCCATGGTGTTCTTGACGAATACCTGGGCGGAGCTGTCCATCATCTTGCGTTCTTCTTCCATGGCCTTCAGCGCATCGTGTGTTTGCGCAGCCAACCGTTTGTATTCGATCACGGCCGGGCCGGCTTTTTCGGTGTCTTCCTTAAGCTTCAAAAGCCTGGGATATTTCTGAACCATGCCGTTGGCTTCGGAGAGACTCTTTTCGACTTCGGCCAGGCTCTTCGAAGCCTGTTCCCAGAAAGATTCCTGGCCGGTGTTTGCGTAGCCGCGCATGGCGTACATGGTGTGGAGCGAAGTGCGTTCGAGCTTGTTGGCGACGGACACCTCTGGAGCGATTTCTTGGGCAAGGCGGTCGGCCTGGTTGCCGACGGAATTCATGTTGAGCATGGCCATGACGCCGAGAACAGCGGCTATGAGGATGAGAATGCCGAAGCCCAGCCCGATTTTCAGACCAAGTTTTATGTTTTGCATGTAAACAACTCCAATTAATTGAGAGATTGCGTCCAAGAAAGAGCACCTCAAATCAAGTGCGTTACCCGCTACTCCAAATGGATGTGTCCGGATTTGATTAGAGGCAGACGTCGCGAATCGGGCGTCTCCATGTCGCTGAAATCAAATATCAGATTCTCAAAATCTGCCTTTCAGTGTGTGGAAGAACGGCGTCGGACTAATGGCATTCTTGCGATAAGGGCCGGGAACGAATCCGTGCCGCTAGGGAGTGATCAGATTGGGTTAATGGGGATGCAGTACCGGGGCCAAGGACACACGCAGGGCCGCGGAGGCTCAGGGAAGCTGGGGGAAACGGGAGGATCGCTACGCCAGTGAGCCGGGCGTCCGGCGAACGCGTTGGCGAAACAGCCCGGCCAGTGGCGTCGCTCATGGGCTGGACACCGACCTGAAGGCTAGCCCAGGTTGCCCCGGCGGCACGCCTCCACCCATTCGATCTCCCGCACGATGGATTCCTCCACTGAGGAGCTTTTGAGCTCCTGTGGCAGCACCTCGAAGGTGTAAGTCTCCACCTCCAGGGGGACGCGGCCGGGCAGGAGCGGCAGGAATTCGCGCAGAAATTCCTGGGTGCTCAGACACTCGGGCAGTTCAGCCAGGAATACGGGCAGGTGGAAATGAACCCGCCAGCAGGAAACGTCGTTCCTTCCGCCTGGGCCTGGCCGGCCGCAAGGCTCAAGGCAGCCCTGTGACTGCTGCGTGGCTGGTTCCGGGGCGGGGCAAGTCGAAATATCGTTTGGTGTGAATTGGCCCGTGCGGGACGCAGCCGCGCAGGCGGCCAGAGCCTGACCCAGATCGTCAAAGCGAGCCAGACCGCCGTCGGACAGACGGGCAACGCTCTGGTGCAGGTAGACCGGCTCGTCGAAGCGGGCCAGACGGGACAGGTCCGGGCCGGGCAGGTGCAGAGCCGAGGACACCTGGACATGGCCGATATTGATGCCGTTGTCGGTCAGAAGTTTGAGCGAGCAGGCAGGGTTTTCGAACTGCAGGGCCTGGTGGCAGCAGTCGTAACATACCGCCAGGTAGGGGCGCAGGGAATCCGGGAGGTTCAGGCGGTCGAAAAGCTCCACCAATTGGAGGGTGGTCTCCACCAAACAGCCGGGCTCGGGTTCCACGGAAAGTTGGATGCGCCTGCCGGTGCGTTGGGCCAGATCCTCCAGACCCTCCAGGGCGGTGCGCAGATTGGCTTGGGCCAGCCTTTCCTGGGAGGGGTCGAAGTCCGCCCGGAAACCCACGGGCACCGTGGAGATGGAGCCGACCATCTCCCCAGGCCTCTCGGGCAGCCAGACGGCCAGCAGCCTGGCCAGGCGCAGGGTATATTCCAGGCGGGCCGGTTCACGCCAGTCCGGCAGGTACACCCCGGACTTGACCGGGCGGCCGTGGAAGGCCCCGAAGGGAAATCCGTTGACCGTGGCCACGTACAGGCCGCTCTCCGTGAGCCAGTCCTTGAAGCGGGCGGCCTCGTCCGGATCGATTTCCCGGCTGGCCAGTCCGGAGACGCGCAGCCCCACTGGAAAAGGCCGGTCCGGGCAGACGGCCGCCTTCACGGCCAGGGTGTGGGTCGACAAGGCGCGCCGGGTCTGGGCCCAGGACTCGCCCGGATGAATGTTGGTGCAGTAGGTGACCGGAATGGCGGACGCAGGAGATGTCATTCTTGGTGCTCCCCGGCGGGACCGGCAATACGGGGGCAGTCAAGGCGGCAGGGCTTCGACGCGTTCAACCGAAGCGCTCCTCAAGCATGGCCGCGGCTCGGCGCATGAGACCGAAGTCCACCTCGCTGACCTCCACCCGAGATCCGATGCCGGTCAGGAGGCTCAAGAAAAGCCTGCCCCCCAAGTGCTCCCGGAAGGCCTCCATGGCGGCTTCCATGTCCATGGTGGCAAGCTCGGCCGTCCAGGGCGTGAAGCCCAGACCCCGGATCATGGCAAGGATGCGCTCCAGGTCGCCCGTCGGCAGGAGCCCGGCCAGATGCGAATACAGGCTGTCCAAGCCCACGCCGATGGCCACGGCCTCGCCGTGGCCGAGCCGCCCCAAGGTGGCCTCTTCCAGGGCATGGGCGCTCCAGTGGCCGAAATCCAAGGGCCGCGAAGATCCGAATTCAAAGGGGTCGCCACCCGTGGCGATGTGCTCCAGATGCAGTTCGGCGCAGCGTTCGATGGAATGCTCCATCGGACCGGGCTCCAGATTCCCAAGAGCGAAACGGTCTTCGTACAGCCTGTCGAAGAAGCCCCGATCCTTGATCAGGGCGATCTTGACCGCCTCGGCCAGCCCTGCCCGGCGCTCGCGATCCGGCAGTCCGGCGAGCAGGGCAAAGTCATTCAGCACGGCGTATGGCGGGGCGAAGGTCCCCAAGTAGTTCTTGCGCCCGAAATAATTGACAGCGTTCTTCACCCCCACCCCGGCGTCGTTCTGCCCCAGGGCCGTGGAGGGCATGCGGATCAGGCGCACCCCACGGTGGGATGTGGCCGCCGCGAACCCGGCCGCGTCCAGCACGGCCCCTCCGCCCACCACCAGCAGGAAGGATTGTCGGCACAGCCTGGCCTTGAAGATAAGGTCCAGGACCGTTTGGTAGACGCTCAGATCGGCCTTGGACCGCTCCCCGCCCTGGACGATCAGGGCCGGAGCCGCCAGGAGGGCCACGGAATGGTGGGCGAAATAGGCCTCAAGATCGCGGATGTACCCCGGGAACGCCTTCGACACGCCCTCGTCCAGCACGGCGGCCAGCCGGTGCGGTCCTTCACCGGCTTGGGCCAGGATGTCGGCCAGGGCGGGATTGGCCGGGTCCAGGGCTTTACGAGTGAAAACGACTGGGAAATCGTAGCGGACGGCGATGGTTTGTCTGATGATTCTGGTCATGGAAACACGATAGTAGGTGGCGGGCGCGGGGGAAGTCAATTCCGGGCGCGACTGCTCGACGAGAAAATCGTTCGCTTCAGCCTGCCGGCGAGCGTTTTCCTGTCGAAAGAACTTCGCTGTTTTCGGTTATTTGACAAGCGAACACGTTAGAATCATCAAACACGCTTCCTGATTGATTTTTCTCACAGCTTGCCCGTCTGTATTTTGAACAGGCAGGGAGAACGGACCGTCAGGACGATCATGCTGGTGCATGGGTAAAAAGCGTACTTTGCGCCGCCGGGAAAACGCAAAAAGTGTACTTTCCAGACAGAAGGAGTCGAAGCAGGATGGCTGCAAGGCCCGCTTCGCGCCGGGATAAAGCTTTCGGGATCTCGGTCGATAAGAGGTCCGGGAGCGGAGGGAAGCTTCTTCCTTCCAAAGCCAGGCATGGAGAATGCATGTGAGAGTTCGAAGTCCGGTGATTCCGGCGGGAGGCAGCAATGAACGCCAAAACGCTGCGCAACTATTTGCAACACAGGCTCAATCCGGCGCACATTTATTGCCGGTTACGCGACATGGGACTGGGGCGGTCCAAGGCCAGGAGAATGTCCAGCTTCTACGCTCGGTTCTATTCCCTGACCTGGCTGGCCTAATCCCTCCTCCGGGTCTGGCTGCAGCCGTCGATGAGCATCTTTCTCCACCGCCCCATCTCCCGTCGGGGCGGGTGCCGGATGACAAGGCGGTTCTCACTGCTGATCGCAGCCCCGGCCCGCGCCGACTCTTGCCTGAACGGTTCTCTCCACAATCCAGACTGATTTGACACTCATGCCCCGGGCGTATAGCCTTCGTCAGGCTCAACGTATTTTGATTTTCGTCAGGCGCGGGACGGCAGGAACATGGCGGGGATGAGGTTCTTGTCGCCGGGCTGCGCCAGAAGGAATACGAATGCCTTCCCAGGTTGAATGTTGCTCTCATG
>Ga0326727_10001391_pt1 | contig 89868 bp, 99 predicted proteins | sample MB2enrmetagenome_FD_207643 | JGI IMG/M metagenome (GOLD analysis project Ga0326727, IMG submission 207643) | Lab enriched peat soil microbial communities from McLean, Ithaca, NY, United States - MB29MY | ecosystem: Environmental > Terrestrial > Soil > Wetlands > Peat | place: USA: New York...
GTTCGAGCTCATCGGCACGCCTGTCCCCATCGAGCTCAAGGCCATGTAGACAGAACACCGGCCCTGTTTCGCACAAAGCCCCCTGCTCAGCAGGGGGCTTTCACGTCATGGGCGTCGTAACTTCGGACTAAGTCGGGGGAGGCCCTCGGAGAATGTGGGGTACTGCCAACTGCTTGGTCGACTTGCGGTCTCCATCCCTCCGGCAGTCCCGTGCTGGCGTTACTGTTTGGGGTACCGCCACTCGGAGGTTTTGCACCCGCCACGAGGCGGACCAGCTGCTTGGCAGCGCTGTTGGGGACGAAGCCGTGAATTCCGCGCCGCGAGAAGCGCTCAACTTGGGCGCCCTAGTCAGTCCCAAAGAGAGAGCGCATGCCTAACGCCTGCCCTCGTTGCGGGACAGCGGTCGGCGAAGGGGCGGCGTTTTGCCGGATCTGTGGTGCCGCCCTCCATGCAGCGGAACCCGGCCCGACTTGGCCCGGAGGGCCACGTCACGCGGGCGGCGGCCCTCCGACCCCTCTGCCGGGGGCTCCGCCGTACGCCTTGCCCCGGGGGCCCTTCGGACGACTAGGCAGAGCCGGTGCAGCAGTGGTGGCCGGGCTCGTCGTCCTGATCATTGTCGCCGTGGGAATTGCCGTGTCGAGGCTCCTCGGCGGCAACACGGTTCCCACCAGCCCAGTAGCACCCAGCACGCTCCCGTTCACACCGACTACGGCTCTCCCGGCGCCGTCCCGGACGCCGTCCACCGCAACGACGACCCCGTCCACGGCACCTGCCGGCGCGGGCGGCAGCGGGCAGACGCTGTTCAACCGGGTGGTGGCGGTCTCCGTCCCCAGCGGCTGGAGGGAGAATACCCAGATGACGAGCCAGTCGGAGCTAACCGTGAACGGCCCGTACGGAGTGGCGCTGCTGCTGCTAATGCAGCGACAGCCGAGCACGGTGACCCTGGCACAGGTACTCGAGCAGGCGCTGTCGGCCGCTGAGAGCCACTTCACCGGCGCGAAGATATGCACCCAGGCAGCCACCGGGAACGTCCCTGGGACGCCCATGGTGCCCGGTGCGCACGAGGGGATCTGCTTCAGCGTCGCATCGCAGAGTGGGGAGGTAGCCCGGTACGAGAGCCTGGTCGCGGCCGGGTTGGTGAGGGAGGACGCGTACCAGCTGCTGGTCGAGGGGGCCCTCTTCTTTCCCCAGGACCTGAACGGCACCACCTTGAGCCAGCTGGTGACGCCCATTACTCAGTCGGTCCACTGGCTGGAACTCGCGGCAAGCTCCGGGGGCACCACCGGCAACTCGGGGAACAGTGGTGTACCGACTACGTCGGGCAATAGCAACCCGTACGACCCTGCTTCGCCCTGTTACCGCGTCTACTGCAATTCCGGCAACAGCGGCGCCAACTCGGGTAACAGCAACCCCTACGACCCTGCTTCGCCCTGCTACCGCGTCTACTGCAAGAATTCGGGCAACTCCAATTCGGGCAACTCCAATTCGGGCAACTCCAATTCGGGGAACTCCGGGACGGCTACCACATTGGGGAACTCGGGGAACTCCGGGACGGCCACCACAGTGGGGAACTCCGGCAACTCGGGCGAGGGCAATTCCGGCGGTGGCGGGAACTCCGGCGGTGGCGGGAACTCCGACGGTGGCGGGAACTCCGGCGGGAACTCACGCGGGGGCGGATCCAACTCCGCGAACACTTGAATTACCAGGCAGTTCGAACGGCCGGTAGCCTCCCGCCAGAGAACCGAGCCAGGGACCGGAGCGCCGTTAGAGCCTGGTCAGCCTCCTTTCGGAGCGCCGGCAGCCGGCACTGGCGAGCACCGGCGCTGGTGGCCGCGGTGACAGCGTGGAACTGCTGGGACCTGCGCTCTGTCACTGACGCCGCCGCTTACCTGGACGACGCCTCGCTCCACGAGCAGATGGCGAGGTACGCGACCAGCGCCTTTGACGCCGGCAGGGACCCGCTGACAGGGTGGTTCCCCTACCTCAGCCTCGGCTCTCCTCAGTTCCTCCACTACCAGAGCCTGGGGGCCACCCTGACCGGTCTCGCCGGCGCCGTGATCGGGCCCGACCTCGCCTTCCGGTGGTCCCTCTTCCTGATGGTGGGCTTCTGGCCCGTCGCCGTGTACGTCTCGGCCAAGTTGTTCGGGCTGGGCCGGGGCGCGGCAGCCTCAGCGGCTGTGCTCTCCCCGTTCGTCGCCTCGGTCATTGGGATCGGCTACGAGCGGGGCGCCTACCTCTGGGTCGGCTTCGGTGTGTGGGCACAACTTTGGGGCTCCTGGGCCCTCCCGTTCGCCTGGGCCCTCATTTGGCGTGCGCTGCACGACCGTCGCCTCATTTGGGCCGCTGCTGCACTGGTGGGGCTCACGACGGCGCTCCACTTCGAGACCGGGTACCTCGCCTTCCTCGGCGTGGGCGTGCTGACTCTCGCCGCTGTCGGGCCTCTCGGCGCGCGCCTGGTCCGCGGTGCCGCTGTGTTCGCCACAGGCCTCGCTACGTCCGCCTGGGTAGTCGTGCCCCTCGCCCTCACCAGCAGGTGGACCGCACTGAACGAGGCGCTGGCCGGGACCCCGTTAGCCAACGGGTACGGGTCCCGTAGGGACCTGCTCTGGCTGTTCACCGGGCGCACCTTCGACTCGGGCCGGTTCCCGGTGATCAGTCTGGCGCTCCTGTGCGGCGTCGCCGCGGCAGCCGTCCGCTGGCGAAGAAGGGACGCACCAACTGCCGCACTGGCACTGTTCGTGGCCAGCCTGATGCTCTCCTTTGGCCCTGCCACCTGGGGCTCCCTGGTAGACGCCATCCCCGGCCACGCGGACCTCTTCTTCCGCCGCTTCACGATCGGGGCCCAGTTGGCTGGGCTGTACCTCGCCGGCGTCGGTGCAGCAGCTGCAGCCAGGGCGGCCGCCGGCCCACTGCGGAAGGCATGGCGGTGGGTGGCTGCGGGCGAGGAGACAGGGAGCCGCGCCTTCGTCTTCTCGGCGCTGTCCTTCTTTGCCGTCCTACTGGTTTGGCCCGCAGCGTCACAGACTGCGGCTCTCGACGCCCGGAACGCCGCCGCGGTTTCCGCCCAGCGCGCCGGCGAGGCAGTCCAGGGCGCGGCCATTGCTCCCCTGTTGAGCTACATCAAGGTTCACGGGGGAGGGAGGACGTACGCTGGCGACCCTGGCAATTGGGGGCCGGGTTTCCGCGTCGGCGCCGTGCCGGTGTTCAAGTACCTCGAGGCGGAGGACGTGGACGAGGTGGGGTACACCCTCCGGACGGAATCCCTCATGACGGCGCCGGAGTGCCACTTCGACCAGTGGGACCCCTCCGACTACGCCCTGTTCGGGGTGCGTTACCTCCTGCTGCCGACCTCGATGGCCTCGCCCGTACCAGCACAACGGGTAATGGTGCGCGAAGGGTACACTCTCTGGGCCATCCCAGGGAGTGGCTACGTCAGCATCGTCCGGGTCACGGGAACGATCTCCGCCGACCGAGCCGACGTGGGCCGCCGCACGGCGTGGCTGCTGAGGAGCGACCTCGCTTCCCGTCACGAGGACTGGGCCGTGAACTGGGCTGGCCAGCGGGCCGTGCTCACGGGTGTAGCCAGCGCTGGGCCGCCCGGCATGGTGATGAGTACCCAGGCTGACCTCCTTTATGGGCGGCTGACGGCGGCCGTGGACCTCAGCACTGCCGCCACGGTACTGGTCTCGGTCTCCTACGACTACGGGTGGAGGGCGACTGTGGACGGGCGCCCGGCCCGGACCGAGATGTTGGCCCCAGCTGTTCTGGGGGTGGAGGTCCCTCCCGGGGCCCATCGCGTCACTGTTACCTATGCCGGGCCCGGAGGGCGGTGGTGGCTCTCGGCAGGCGGTGCCGCCGTCCTCGTCACAGCTGCCTGGTTGGGGCGGAGGCGCCCGCCGGAGCAGCCCCACCCACTGGGGCGGGCCCCATTTACCGGGAGCACCCCGGCACCCTTACCAATCGACCGGGGTTGACGACAGCTTGTGACTGAGGACCTCGGTTGGCGAAGTGCAGGTGGTACTGGGGCACGCGCGTCACCTCCGGGCGCTCTCGGGACCTCGGAACGCGCCCGGGACCTCCGAAGGCGTTTTGGCACGGGCCGCATTCGTCACCGAAACAGCCAGGAACGCGCTTGGGGACTCCAGATGTGCGCTCATGCCGATCGCATTTGGAGGTTCCGAGCACGACCGTGGCTAATCGGGCAGGACAGGCCGAGGGCCCCGAAAACGAGCGGCCCCCGAACACCCCAACCGTCAGTTGGGGCACGATGTCGCTGGATGTGCCGGTATTTGCTCTGACCAGCCTCTCGGGCCACGGGCCCCCAACACGATCGTCTAGAAATGGCCACATCGACTTCGGACCAGGGACGGGTTCGTACGAGGGACGAGTTCGGACCGGAGACCCCGAGCGATCTCAGTGCTACGACGACTTGCCCGCAGCTCGCAGGAGGCATGAAATGACAAGCTGGCTGCAATCGCTGAACAACAACCCGCTTGCGTGGTTGCTCGAGGACGCAGCGCCGGCTGTGCGACATTGTGCCCTGCGCCAGCTCCTGGGACGTCCGATTGACGATCCCGAAGTCATTGCGGCTCGCTCAACCGCCATGGCGACCGCCCCGATCGCCCCGATCCTCGCCGCTCAGGATCCCGAAGGCTTCTGGGTCAAGCCTGGCCCGGGTTACGCTCCCAAGTACCGAGGTACCGTCTGGCAGGTAATCTTCCTGGACCAGTTAGGTGCTGACGGCTTGGATCCACGTGTCCGCACCGCCTGTGCGTACGTCCTATCCCATACGCAGTCCTCGAGCGGTGGCTTCGCCGCGTCGGGAACCGTAGCGGCCGCGCCTCCGCCGCCGTCTTCTGCCATCCATTGCCTGCACGGCAATGTGTTACGTGCCTTGTTGGGCTTCGGGTGGGGCGATGACGAGCGCGTGCAACGCGCCGTATCGTGGCAGGCAGCGGCGATCACCGGTGACGATCCCGGGACGTATTACCAGTCGGGGACGAACGGGCCAGGGTTCGCCTGCGCCCACAACGCGGGGCTGCCATGCGCGTGGGGTGCCGTCAAGGGTCTCTCGGCGCTAGCGCGAGTCCCGCCGGCACGACGTACTGTTCAGGTTGAGCGCGCCGTCCAACAGGGCGTGGGCTTCCTGCTCAGCGTTGACCCGGCCTCGGCCGAGTACCCGGCCGGCTATGGCAATACAAAGCCCAGCTCTTCCTGGTTCAAACTCGGCTTCCCTTGTGGGTACGTCGCCGACGTGCTCCAGGTCCTAGAGGTCCTGTGCGAGCTGGGATATGCCAAGGACCAACGCTTACAGAGGGCGGTCGACTGGCTCCTCGGCAAACAAGACAGGCACGGTCGCTGGATGAACGAGCATGCCTATTCGGGCAGGACCTGGGGCGACTTCGACCGCCAAGGGCAGCCAAGTAAGTGGGTCACACTCCGTGCCTGCCGCGTGGTGGCAGCCGCGCGCGACTGACCAAGTCTGCCGCCTTGCCCTTACCTGTACCGTTGCCCAACGAACGATTGGCTTTACGCCTACCGGCGCGGCAACTATCTCAGAGGGGTGCCGGGCCCGGCACCCGTTAAGGAACACGATGCCGCCATTCCTGCCACTCCCGGCCGATGGCCGGGTCTTTACCACCGAGTACCTGGTCCGGCTCGGCGATGCGACCCCGGGCCGGCGCGCTCGCTTCGACGCTCTCGCCCGCTACCTGCAGGATGTGGCCGAGGACGATGCAACCGACGCCGGCTGGCCGACCTCGATCGGTTGGGTGCTACGCCGGGCCCTGGTTACGGTCCCGCGGTTCCCGGCACTCGGTGAGAGACTCCGCCTCCAGACCTTCTGCTCAGCCAGCGCGTCGAGGTGGGCAGAGCGGACGACAACCATAACGGGGGATGCCGGGGGCTTGGTCCAGGCCCGCGCGACCTGGGTCGCGATGGACATCACGACGGGCCGTCCGGTCCACGTCGGCGAGTTCTTCGAACAGGTTTATGGGCCCTCGACCGGTGGGCACCGGGCGTCGGCCCGCCTCCATCTGCGGCCGCCGCCACCCGAGGTGATCGCGAGAGCTCGCCCGTGGCCCTTTCGGGCAGGCGACTTTGACGTCTGGCACCACGTAAACAACGTCATATCGTGGGCAGCGGTCGAAGACGAGCTTGGCTCGTGCGATTGGCTCCCGGCGAACGCCGAGGTCGAGTACAACGAGGCGATCGCCATCGGCGCGTGCCCGAGCCTCGCGAGCCGTTGCTCGCAGACGTCGATGGACCTCTGGCTCCTCGAAGGCGACCGTGTCCTCACCTCGGCACGCCTCAACCGATTCGAAACCGGGCAAGGAACAGCCTCTGACAAGGAACGGGACTAGGAGGGGCTTCGGGCCCCTGCCGGACCGGTGCCCGGCAGCCCCTCGGGCGGCCGCCGGGCCCTGCGGCCCGGGACAAGCGCCTTAGCGCAGGTCAGGTCGGTAGTGTGCAATGCTGGTCACACAACGGGGGCCAACTCGGAACTGAGGGAGTGGACATGGCACAAGCAAGCAATGCTCGGCGGGGAGGCAAACCTCGGGTGAGCATTCGCGACATCGCCCACGATGCGGGCGTCTCGCCAGCCACCGTCTCCGCGTTCCTCTCCGGGAAAAGGCCCGTTTCGGCCGCAACGCGATCACGAATCCAGGCGGCCATCGCCGCCAGCGGGTACCGGGCGAACGCTGCCGCCAAGGCGCTGGCCCACGGCCGCACCAACACCATCGGTCTGCTGATCCCTCCCGTGGGGAGATCCCTCTCCACGTTCGAGGCCGACTTCATCGCCAGCGTTGTGCAAGAGGCGCGGGCTGCCGACTACGACGTACTCGTGTCGACGGCCCTGGAGGAGGACAAGGTGTTCTCGAGGCTTGTGCAAGAAGAACGCGTGGACGGGATCATTTTGCTGGAGATCTGCCTGGAAGACCAGCGCGTTGAACGGCTCGGCGCGGCCGGTGTCCCCTTCGTGGCGGTAGGGCGCACGGCTAACCCCAGCTCGCTGACCTGGGTCGACATCGATTTCGCGGGGTTGGTCCAGGCCTTTGTGCGGCACCTTGTCGATCTGCGGCACCACGACATCGTGCTGTTCAACTCCTCTGCGTACCAATTTGCCCGAGGTTACGGGCCCGCCCGCCGCGCCCGGGAAGGTTTCGAACAAGCCTGCCAGGACCTCGGGGCCCGGGGCCGTATCGTCTATGGCGAAGCCAACCTGGAGGCGGGTCTCCGGGATACTCAAAGGCTGATCGCCGAGGGCAACCCGTTCACCGGCATCGTGGTGATCAACGACTACGCCATCTGGGGCATCTATCAGGCGCTGACGATGGCGGGCATCCGTATCCCCCAGGACGTATCCGTCATCGCCCTGGCGGACTCCCGGTGGGCTGAAGCAGTCTCGCCTCGCCTTACCGCCGCCCAACACCCGGTGGCCGAGATGGGCGTCGAGACTGTGCGCCTCCTCCTGGGCTTGCTCGCCGACCCGGACAGTCCTCCCACCAGCTGTTTGCTGCAGCCGCCGATCATCCTCCGGGAGTCGACTGCGGCCGCCCCTCTTGTGCCGGACCACTGACGGTGCCAGGCAACCGGGCATCCGAGTTGAACCGCTTCGACTAGTCTTGACCTGCTTACATCTTACCGATATTCGTTGCTCGGCATGACAGCGGTTCGACCTCAGGGCGAAGTCGTAGGACCAGGGATGCCGGCGATGACGGCGCCCGGGGCGCACGGGCCAAGCACACTGCAGCTGCGCCAGGACGATGAGTTTTCCTACATCCGCGAGCCACCTCTAATCCCGGCTCAACCCCGCACCATCGAGTACCTGCACAACGCGAGGGTCACCGGCGAGGTGGAGGGCGCGGTAACACTCGAGACAACGACGGTTACCGGCGCGACCGCCCAGGTCACCGTCAGGCTGTTGGGTTCGCCGCCCCTGCTCTGCTGCACCGTGTCCGCCGTTGGAGCTGCCTGCGAGCAGCCCACGCCTGGCCCGTCCCATGGCGCCGGCAGATGGCGCTCTCGACTATTACCTGCTCGTGGGTGGCCCAAGAGCCTGTTTGCGCCAGTACCAGCAGCTTGTGGGCGGGCCGGAACTTCCACCGACCTGGTCTTTCGGCGTCTGGTTTTCGCAGGGCTTCTCGTCTGACAGCGAGCAGGCGGTACGGGAACGGATTGATGCCCTGAGCCGGCACAGCGTCGGCTGTGACGTCCTGCACCTCGATAGCTACTGGCAGCGGCGCGGGAGCTGGTCGGACATGCAGTGGGACACAGGGGCCTTCCCCGCTCCGGCTGAGCTGTTGGCTGACGTGCACCGGTCCGGCATGCGGGCCTGCCTCTGGATCAACCCCTACATCGGTGCCCAGAGCCCGTGCTCGTCGTTGGGCCGTCCCTCCCGCGCTCTCGCCCTGTAGAGATCAACAGCCACGCCGTAGACGCACGTTGGGCCCGTTCGCTCGAACCGGTTTGATAGCCCTTGACCTGCTGACCTATCTCAACTATCCTGCAGGATGTAAGAGCGGTTCGATGCAACGTTTGTTGTTTGACAGGGAGTACCAACAACCAAACGAAAGGAGACGACCAATGAAGAAGGGGGTTCAGGGGACAGTGGAGATGAGCCGGCACCGCCGTTGGCCCCGCAACGCGGTCGCGGTTGGGACCGCCATCGTGATGGTCGCCACCGGCGGCGCTACTACAGCGCTGGCCTCGTCGCGCCCGGCGTCGAACGCGCGCTTGGTGCCAGCGGCGTCCGGAGGAGTGATCACCGAGCAGGACTACTACACGTCCACCGACAACACCGAGATGGTGCAGTTCGTCAACCAGTTCGACAAGCAAAACCCGGGCTTTACGGTCCAGCGTGCCGTGTTCCCGTCCGGTTCCGCAGCGTCCCAGACCCTCACCGAGGCAGCTTCGGGCCAGCTCCCGGACATCTTGATGATGGACAATCCCACCGTCCCAGAGCTCGCCGCAGCCGGTGACCTTGTGCCCTTGACGAGCCTCGGCCTTTCAACGGCAGGGCTGACCGAAGGTGCCATGGCAGCCGGGACCTATCAGGGAACGCTTTACGGCCTCGGCTTCGGCAACAATACGATCGGCCTGTTCTACAACAAGAAACTGCTGGCGGCGGCGCACGTACAACCGCCCCGGACCTGGGCCGAGCTTTTGACCGCGGCGAAGGCCTTGACTACCAACGGCGTCGCCGGCTTCGAGATTGCCGCCGACAATGTGCCCGGCAGCGCGGTCTGGCAGACCTTGCCCTTCTTCTGGACCGCCGGCGGCGATCTGGCGCACGTCAACAATCCCGGCGGGGTTAAAGCCCTGACTCTCCTCTCTGAGCTGGCCCAGGAGGGTGCCCTCCCGAAGTCGACGGTCAGTGAGCAACAGAACAACACCGCCGTCGATTTCATGGCCGGGAAGGCCGCCATGATCGTTATAGGGCCGTGGGAGTTCGCGCCCTTCAACGAGACCAAGGGCCTCAGCTACGGGATCGTACCGATACCCGTCCCGGCGGCCGGCATGTCACCGATCTGCCCGCTCGGCGGAGAGGTTTGGGTCATACCCAAGACGACCCCTGCCAAGGAAGCGCTGGGGCTCAAGTTCCTCAAGTTCCTCACCTCTCCGGCCAGCACGTTCAGCTGGGCTTCGCAAAACGGTGAGGTGGCCAGCCAGAAATCGGTGGAGAGCGAGCTCCTGGCCAAGATACCCGAGGACCGGGTTTTCGCCGCCGAGATCAGCACGGCCAGGGCGCGCACCTCTGAGGTGGGCCTCGCTTACTCGACGATCGAGACCGCTCTCGGCACCGCAATCCAGGAAGTCATCCTGGGCAAAGGCACCCCGTCCTCGGACCTCAACACGGCGCAGGTTGCTGTGAAGGCGGCCTTGGCGCAGTACCACATCAAGTTGCCGGCCAGCAGCTGACTGGGTGGCACATGGGCGGCGGCTTGGGTAACAACCAGTTCGCCGAGCCCGTGCCGGTCCGAGGTCTGTAAAGACCCCCGCCCGATGAGGCCGCGCCTTCACCCCTGGCGCGGCCTCGTTGGCGGGCGGGCCCCGGCTCCCAGTCGAAGAAAAAGGCACCCGGTCCTCTCCCATAGGGACCGGCCCTCTCTCATAGGAAAAGGAACGCAGTGCAACCTGTGCTTTTGCAGTCTGACGACTCTGACGACGGGACAAGCCCGGTGCGCTTCGAGGATGACGGCGGCGCCCTCACCTGGCGCTCCGGGCACGAAATTGTCCGGATCGAGGCATGGGGCCTTGACAGCCTGCGCGTGCGCGCCGGACTTGACCACCTGGTGGAAGGTCAGGGAGCGCTGGCCGAGCGCCCCGGTGCCGGGACCTCCGTCGAGATCGCAGGAGGCACGGCCAGGATCACGGTCGGAGCGCTCAGTGCCCATGTGGGTGCGACAGGTCGTGTTCGCTTCGTCAGCACCGCTACCGGGGACGAGTTCCTCTCCGAGCAACCGGCCCACTTCTGGTGGCCCGGCCCACGCAATTTCACCGCCACAGGCAATGGTTATCACAAGATTGAGCAGCTTTTTGCCTCTTACGAAGGCGAACGCCTCTTCGGCTTGGGCCAGCACACCCATGGCCGACTGGACCAAAAGGGCACCGTGATCGACCTCGTGCAACGCAACGCGGAAGTGAGCATCCCGTTCCTGGTGTCGAGCAGGGGGTACGGGTTCCTGTGGAACAGCCCGGCCGTCGGCCGGGCCGAACTCGGTGCTACCGCTACCCGTTGGGTGGCCGACAGCGCCCGCCAAATCGACTACTGGGTCACAGTTGGGACGCCAGTTCAGATAGCCGCCCACTACGCGGACGTGACCGGCCACGCCCCGATGCTCCCGGAGTGGGCTGCCGGTTTCTGGCAGTCCAAACTCAGGTACCGCAACCAGGACGAGCTGCTCGAAGTAGCCCGCGAGTACAACCGGCGGGGATTGCCACTTTCGGTGATCGTGTGCGACTTCTTCCACTGGTCCCAGCTGGGCGACTGGCGCTTCGAGCCCAGCGAGTGGCCGGACGCGGGGGCTATGGTCAAGGAGCTGGCAGCGATGGGAGTCCGGCTCGTGGTTTCGGTATGGCCGTCTGTGAGCGTGATGTCGTGCAATTACCAACCGATGCTCGACAGGGGGTACCTCATAGCCAGCGAACGGGGCGGGCCCGCCCACGCCGACTGGCCTGACCGCCACGCCCCCGTGCGCCTGCCCGTGGCCTTTTACGACGCAACCAACCCTGAGGCCCGCCAGTACCTGTGGGACCAGGTCCGGGCCAACTACTACGAGGCCGGTATAAAAGCGTTCTGGCTTGACGCCTGCGAGCCCGAGATCAAGCCCGGCCACGTCGACAACCTCCGCCTGGCCGCTGGCCCTGCCACCGAGGTGATAAACCGTTACCCGGCCGACCACGCCCGAGGCATCTACGAGGGTATGCGGTCGGCGGGTGAGACCGACGTCGTCAACCTGGTCCGCTCGGCATGGGCGGGGAGCCAGCGGTGGGGTGCAGCCCTCTGGTCAGGGGACATCCCGGCCACTTTCGCGTCCCTCGCCGCTCAGGTCCGTGCCGGGCTCAACGTCGCCGTCTCCGGCATCCCGTGGTGGACCACTGACATCGGCGGGTTCCATGGCGGGGATCCCGGGGATCCCTCTTACCGCGAGCTCATCGTCCGCTGGTTCCAGTACGGGGTGTGGTGCCCGCTGTTCCGCCTGCACGGCAACCGCGAGCCCCGCCAGCCGCTCTCCCATGACATGACCGGTGGTCCCAACGAGGTCTGGACCTACGGCGAGGACGTCTGCGAGATCCTTTCGGGACTGCTGGCCTTACGTGAGCGCATAAAGCCTTATGTCCTCCAGCAGATGGCGGTAGCCGCCGACAACGGGGTGCCTCCTATGCGGCCGCTGTGGTTCGACTTCCCCGACGACCCGCAGGCCTGGGCGATCGAGGACGAGTTCTGCTTCGGGCCGTCGGTGCTGGTCGCACCGGTCACTGAGCTCGGGGCCCGCTCTCGCCCGGTGTACTTACCGGCCGGCGCCAAATGGGCCGACGCCTGGAGCGACGAGGTCCACTGTGGCGGCGACTGGGTACTCGGCAGCGCTCCGCTCGAGCGCATCCCAGTGTACGTCCGTGACGGGGCACGACTGCCCCTTCGTTGAGATTGACCGCGCCCGACGTCCGAACTGAGAGCATGGCCGTTCACCCCGACACTCCCGTTGCTCCTAGAGGGCGCCCTGACGGCACGCGCCCGGGCCGGAGGCGGCTCTCCAGGCGTCGGTGGCTCTTTTTGTTGCCGGGAGTCGTCTACGTCGTCCTTCTGTTTGCCTACCCGGTCGTCTATAACATCCTCCTGAGCGTCCGGGCGTCAGGTGTCATCACCTTCCTGCACAACACGGGCGGCTTTGTCGGGCTCACCAACTACCGGGTGGCCGTGACCAACCCGGTGCTCCCAGGAGTGGTCCTCAACACGCTCATTTTCATGGCCGGGTCCCTGATCTTTCAGTTCGGTTTAGGGTTCCTGTTGGCGCTGTTCTTCACACAACGGTTCCCCTTGAGCGTGTTCCTGCGTTCGCTCATCCTCATACCTTGGCTCCTGCCCGGCGTAGTCACGGGGATCGTGCTACGGCTGATGTTCGACCCCAGCCTCGGCATGGTCAACCAGGTGCTGTCCGACCTGGGGATCATCCACGCACCGATCCAGTGGCTGTCCAGTTCCCACCTGGCCCTGTTCGTCGTCGTGCTGGCCAACGTGTGGGTCGGTATCCCGTTCAACATGCTGCTACTGCACGGGGGCCTCCAGGACATACCAAAAGACCTGTACGAGGCGGCCAAGGTCGACGGCGCCGGACGGGTGCGGGCCCTCCGCTCGATCACCTTGCCCCTGATGCGCCCGGTGGTCGCCGTAGTGCTGGTCCTCGGTTTCATCTACACCTTGAAGGTGTTCGACATAGTTGTCATCATGACGGGTGGCGGCCCGATCAACGCCACTCAGCTGCTGTCCACGTGGTCTTACACGCTGTCGTTCACGAACCTCGATTTCGGGCAGGGAGCATCGGTCGGCACGATCATGATGCTGGTCTCCCTCGTTTGCGCGGTCGCGTACGTGCGCACTTACCGGACCGAGCTGAGGCGATGACCAAAGCGATGAGCAAACAGCGTCACCGCTACCGGCGCCCCGTGGTCTCGGGACTGAACCTCTTCGTCGCGCTTGTGATCGTCGGCATCATGCTCGTGCCGCTGTACTGGGCCGTGGTGACATCGCTCAAGACCCTGAAGCAGTCTTTTGCCATACCCACGTCACTGGTGCCGCCAACCCCGACGTTCGCCAACTACTCGCAGGTGCTGCACACCCAGGGCCACGCTTTGCTCACCAGTCTCATCGTCGCCGTCGGCGCCACGGTCCTGTCGCTGCTGATCGCGGTACCGGCGGCTCATGCCTTGGCCAACTTCCGTTTCCGCGTGACCGGCTTGGTGACCCTGGTCTTGCTGATAACCCAGACGGTGCCGGGCATAGTGCTGGGTACGTCGTTTTTCAAGATCTTCGCCGACATCCACATGCTCAACAGCTACGAGGGGTTGATCATCGCCGATTCGACCTACTGCGTGCCTTTCGCCATCCTCGTCATCCGGGCCTTCATGATCAGCTTGCCACGGGAACTGCTGGAGGCGGCGGAGGTGGACGGTGTCACCATGCTCGGCGCTCTCCTCCGCATCGTGGTCCCACTGGCAAAGCCGGCTATTTACTCGGCGGCACTGTTCTCGTTCCTGTTCGCCTGGGGAGACTTCCTCTTCGCCCTAACCCTGAACACCTCCGGCACCGTCGTACCGATGAGCCTCAGCATCTACAGCTACCTGGGCCAGTACGAGTCGCAATGGCCGGGCCTCATGGCCGCGGCCGTGTTCGCGGCGATCCCTTCAGGCATGTTGCTGTTGTTGGTGCAACGGGGGATACGAGGCGGGATCGCTACCGCTGGTTTGAAGGGCTGATACCAGCACTCAGTGCCCGCGACCCTGCCCGGCGGAGGGCCGGGGTCAATGCCGGGGCCCGAGGCCGGAGGCAAGGTAGACAGCGTCGATCGCTCGCATGTTGGCGATGGCGTCGGCACCGCCCGTGATCGCGACCTCCGAACCGTCCACCACCCTGCAAAAGGCTCGTAGCTGGTGCTCGTAGCTGGTGCCCGTACTGAGGACCTCATCGACTGTCGTCCCGTCCCCGAGCTTGGCGCGGATCCTGTGCCCCCACTGGGGCGCCATCGGGTTGAGGACCTCCAGCTCTCCGGCGCGTCCCCACGCACGGAACGTCATCGACTGAGGCCACGACGTCTCCGCCACCATGGACGAGCTGACAACCGCTTCGCAGCCTCCAGCAAACGACAGATCGGCCTCCATCGACACGTCGACACCCCGGGGGCCCTCGACGGCAACGGCGCGGGTGACCTCGGGTTCGGAGCCGACCACGGTCCGAGCCATGTGCATGCAGTAGCAACCCAGGTCCATGAACGACCCCCCCGCCAGCCCGAGATCGAAGCGAATGTTGTCCGGCGGTATGGACACATGGAAACGGGCCTCGACACGTTCGAGGGGGCCAATGAGCTTGCCGAGCTCAATCATGCGGCCGGCGACCGGGTGGTAGCGCCAGTGGAAAGCTTCGACCAGGACGCGTCGGCATCGCCCGGCCGTACCGACCACAGCCTCGGCCTGGTCGGCGTTCGAGGCCAGAGGTTTCTCGCACAACACATGCCGTCCTTCTTCCAGCGCGGCGACCGACCACTGGGCGTGGAGCGAGTTCGGCAGCGGGATATAGACCGCGTCCAGCGAGGCGTCCTGCACGAGCGCCTGGTAGGTCGGGTGCACAACCTCGATGCCATGCTCCCTGGCAAATGCCTCGGCGCGGGCCGGGTCGCGCGCCGCGATGGCGCAGATCTCCACCTCGTCAACCATCCGGGCCGGCTCGATGAAGGCCTTCCCCGTGATGTCCGCTGCTCCGACTATCCCCATGCGCATGGCACTCTCCGTTTATCCCCGGTCCCTCCCCGACGCTAGGCGCTGAGGGCCACAACTACGCAGGGCTGCGCGAACCAAGGCCGCCACTCACTCGAGAACTCGGGGCATACTACGCGTCCCGGCACCGCACTCCGTAGTCTTGGCCTGGTGGAGCCCGCTCAAGCGCTCCGGAGGATCGCCTTCCTGCTCGAGGCCGAGGGGGCTGAGGGCTATAGAGCACAAGCGTTCCGGCGCGCCGCAGCGACGGTCGACGCTACCCAGCCCCGCGAGCTTGTCAACCTCAACAACCAACGGCGCCTTGACGACCTCCCAGGTGTCGGGCCGAGCACCGCAACGGTGATCGCGGAGGCGCTCTCCGGAACCGTACCGGGCTACCTCGCAGCGCTCGAGGCGCGTGTGCCCAAACCATCGCCGGGTGCCGTCAAAGTGCTCCGTGACGCACTGCGGGGTGACTGTCACAGCCATTCGAACTGGTCCGACGGCGGCACCTCCATTGAAGAGATGGCGCTAGCCGCAATTGAGATGGGCCACGATTACCTGGCCCTCACGGACCACAGCCCACGGCTCAGCGTGGCGCACGGCCTCGGTGCTGACGACCTCCGTCGCCAGATCGGGGTCGTGGAAGAGCTGAACGCGGCCCTGGCACCCTTTCGCCTTCTCACGGGCATCGAAGTCGACATCCTCGATGACGGTGCTCTCGACCAGGAACCCGAACTCCTCGGACGTGTGGACGTCGTGGTGGCCAGTGTGCACTCCAAACTGCGTATGGATCCGGCGCAGATGACGGCGCGAATGGTGGCGGCCGTAGACAACCCCGACGTCGACATCCTCGGCCATTGCACGGGTCGCATCATCGTTGGCCGAGGGCGCTCACCGTCCAGCTTCGACGCCGGCCTCGTGTTCGCGGCATGCTCGGCAAATGGTACAGCCGTAGAGATCAACTCTCGCCCTGAGAGACGCGACCCGCCCGAAGAGCTGATCCGTCTTGCCATTTCGGCCGGTTGCCGGTTCTCGATCGATTCTGATGCCCACGCGCCCGGCCAACTGTCATGGCTTGCGTTGGGGTGTGAGCAGGCGGTCGGCGCTGGGGCCCCGGCCCGGTCGATCGTCAACACCATGCCGCTACCCGAGTTCCTCGCCTGGACCAGGAGGCACGGGTAGGGAACAAAGAAGAGTCAACCCGGTTCAACTGACCAGCAGCAAACCGGCGTAACGGCGGGACCGTAAGCGGAGGCCGCCGGCGCGGAGGCAGTTCCAGCAACAACTCCGCGGTGGCTGCTGCCACTTTATGAACGGCTTTTTCGAAGGCCTCGTCACTGGACCGGGACGAGGCCTCCATCCCGCTCACCTTCCGCACGTACTGGCGGGCGGCTGCTTCAATTTCTTCAGTGGTCGCCTCGGGCTGCAATCCCCGAAGGGTCGTGATGTTCCGGCACATGCGGCCACGCTACGGGGACGCCAGCGCGTCGGGGAGGCCGATGAGGTCTGGGAGGGCCTGGCTTGCTGCTCGAGCACCGCTCCGGTTGGCGACCACGGCTCGAACTGGACCGCCTCGGAGGATTCGATAGTTGCACCTAACCTGTATAGTTGGCGCCATGATGGTCACCGGCCTTGCCACGGCGACTTCGCGGTGGCCCGGCGCGCCCGGTGTTGGCCCCCCAACCGGTGACTTGCCTGATCAGGCACCAACAAGGAGGTAGGCGATGCGTTCGAAGCTGTTCATCATCCTGGCCGTGGTGACGGTTCTCGTCGGCGTCGGTGCACAAACGGCGTCGGCCGCGGTCCCGGCCGCACAGCTCGCTCGTTTCAAGGCGGTCGAGGGGCCTTTCAGCGCCGCCGACAGTAAGTGGGCCACCGCGCTGTCCAACCTGAGCGGCAACGCCACCGTGGCTCAAGTATCCAAGCCATCTCTCGCCTTCATCCCGGCGCTCAAGGCGTTCGACACCGGGTTGAAAAGAGTCGGCTTCAAGGGTGCCGGAGCAACCGACGTTGCCACCATCGTCAAGCTGAACGGCCAGCTGATCGGTATCCTGAGCTCGGTACGCAGCGTCAAATCATTCGAGTCCCAGTTCAGTGCCCTGGATCCCAAGTACTTCGCCGTCCAGCAGTCCTTCGCCAAGTACCTCGGCATCCCGACAGGTGACGTCATCATCTGAGATCTAGCCCTGGTCGCTCGGCGCGGGACGGTCAAGGGACGGGAGTACCGAACCGGCGACGGAGTTCCGCCCACACCTCGGGCCCGACGATCTCCTCGAGCTCCACCGCGAGAGACTCGAACACCGGCCGGTCGCCGACGTACGCCCGGTCGCCCTCGGTGCAGCACCACGCCATCGTGGCACCCTCGTCACCCCAGTCTGAACGCGTCCAGCGCCGGACGGTGGCCACTTCAGTACCCCCGTCTGTGACAGCCCAGTCCACCTTGAGGGGCAGCTGCCAGCAGACAGCGGGTTTCCAATCGACGGGCCGCTCACCCTCGTCGAAGGCCGCCAGGTGCAGCGCACAGCCGGCGCCCCCACTGAACCCTGGGCGGTTCAGGAAGATGCACGCGCCATCGACAACCCTCGTGCTGTTGCGGTTGGCGTCACTGTAAGCGCCGCCGGCCCGTGCCTCGGCGTGGTACTCGAAGCGCTCAGGGCTCAGCGTGGCGCCCAAGGCACCGATCAGACGGGCTTCGTCCTCGTCTTCGAACTCTGCCCCAACGGAGCAGCACCCGTGCCCGAGCTCAGGCGAAGGTTCGGGGAGGATACCCAGGCAGCCGCGGCCCCAGATGCAAACCCAGTTGGAACGCAGGAAGCCTGTGTCAAAACGCCACGTCGTAGCGCCGTCCTCGACCTCCTCGACGGGCTCGTCCATAGCCGTAGGCTAGTGCCACCTCCACGAGCACCGGCCCGCACTCGGCCGTCACCCGGCAAGATCGGTGTTGTCGTGGCCGGAAGCCTTGGCCCGGTACATGGCGTGGTCGGCCCGTACCATCAGCTCCTCGACCGTCACCGGCTCAGAGGGGGCCCGGCTTGCCCAGCCCATCGAGACCCCGAGGGCAAGACCCACCGTCGCGACCGTAACAGGGCCGGAAAGGTACCGGCGTACCCTTCGCTCGACCATGTGGCGGCCGTTCTCATCCAGCCCCAACGCCAACGCGACGAACTCATCACCTCCGATGCGCGACAACACGTCAGAACGTCGAAGAGCGTTGCGAAGCGACCGGGCCACCGCCCGGAGCCCTTCGTCCCCGGCGTCGTGCCCATGCTCGTCATTCAAGGACTTCATGTCGTCCACGTCGAGGAAGAGGAGGCTGACGAAGGACCGCTGGCGGTCGGCGACCTCCAGCATGTGCGAACCCACCGCCACGAGCCCGCGACGATTGCGTAACCCGGTCAGGTCGTCAGTAAGAGTTATCTCGTGCAATTGCGCGCTCAACTCCAAGAGCTCGCGCTGCATGGCTACCCGCTCGGTGACATCGCGCACGATCGTGCAGGTCCTCTCGGCGCCGTCAGCTTCGCGGAAAATCCTGGCGCTCATCTCCACCTCGATGATCTTGCCGTCGCCACGACGCATCCGCGCAATGCCCCGGACATGCCCCATGCGCCGACGCTCGGCCAGCAGGGTTCCCCACCGCCCGTCCGTTTCGTCGGCCAGGCCGAGCCGGCCCAACGCACAGATTTCCTCCTCGGTCATCCGCAGGATCTCACATGCGGCGCGATTGGCAGCGAACACCCGCCCGTCGGGCGCCGTGAACATAACACCGTCAGGGTTGTGGTCGTACATGGCCCGGTAAGCCTCAGGCCCTACGGCCTCGCCGTGCTGCCCAAGATTCTCCTCGGACTGTTCAACCATCGGTTGCCCCTCGTCTGGCGAAAGGCCGGATTAGAAGGCCGGGGCACTACAAGCACCCCTCCCAATTGTACTGGAGAACGCGCCGACGGCTCACGGGGAGAAAACGAGCGAGAGGTTGTCAGCCAGCCCGTCGTTGTCGCCGCCCACCAGTTTGACCATGACAAGCTCCACCCCGATCTCACGCGTGGCCGCGGGCACCAAGCCTGTCCCTTGCCGGTAAAGCAGCTCCGACGTGGAGTGCCTTTGCTCAACAGTGACGGGCCCCAGGGACACCTTGGCGAGCTCTTTGCCGGCGGAGTTGGCGAAAGTCACGAACAAGGTGGCGTAGTCGCCCTGGTCGGAATAGCCGCCGAGCCACGCCGACAGGACGAAATGGACTTTCCCACTGGAGATCCCGCTTGCACCGACCTTGATCAACTGCGAGCCGGTCGATTGCGTGGCATAGGGACCACCATAGAAGTAGTTGAGCCCCCGGTCCTTGGGGCCAGGTGACGTAGGCGACAGGTCACCGCCGGAAGCGTAAGTTTCGGCTGTGAAATCACCCGTCTGCTTCCAGTCCGGCACCTTTACCATGGCGTCGCTGGTGGCACCTTTCCCGGCCTCCGCTCCGGGGTTGGCGATCAGGTTGCGCCCGCAGGCACGGCACGACGCCAGCGAGGCAGACGGCTGAGCCGGCGCGGTGCCGGGCGTCAACCCGATGGTGGCCGCCGCGGCGACAGCGCCGACGGCCAGAAGACGGCGACCGATGGACAACATGACCCAACCTCCCTGCCACACCGTTGTGGCATCGCGAAGCTACCACGGGCCCCGGGAGATCCGGCCCTCGACGACCTCTGCTGCAATGCCCCCAATAGGTCGGGTGCCCGGCCCGCGCCGTTCCTATGACATGCGACCAAGCACGCCCCCGATGCCGACCAGTGACGGCGCCGGCAGGCGCCCGCGCCCCAATTCTCAGCGTCCCGCGCCCCAGGGCACCCGAGGCCAGGTGAGCGGTGTTTCGCCAGTGGGGGCAGCACGAGGGCAGGGAAGGACACGTAGATCCGGTCGGGGCCGGGCGCGCCGCGCCTTGCGAAGTGATTAGTGATTGCGGTCTGCCGCACGGCGCTGAGGCCGCACGGCAGGCTTCAGTCTGGAGTGCGCAAGAGATCCCGCATGGCGTTGACAGCACCGACTCGGCGGTCAAGTTTCTCGGGGTCGGCTGCGTCACGGGCCCGGATGCGCGCTTCGAGGGCGTCGAGGCGCTGGAGCTCCCGGCCTACGACCTGACCACGCTCGCTCGCAGGCTGGGTGTTGAACGCGCGCAACAATGCCCGGTGCGCGTCGACAGCGCGGTTCAGCCCGACTGTCCGCGCTATGGCAGAAAATGTACGGCCGTCTTCGCGTAGTGCGAGCACCCTGCGGTCGACGTCGCCCTGAGCGAGGCGGGGACGAGAGGGGCCAGAATCTCCGCTGGGGTCACGTCGGTCTTCGCTGGACCGCCGGCCCTCGGGCCTAGACAGCGCGGACCGCCGTCGCCTGGGGGCCCTTTGGCGAGGACTCGGTCTCGAACTCCACCCTTTGGCCTTCGGTCAGCTCCCGGTAGCCTGACGACGCAATTGCGCTGTGGTGCACAAAAACGTCTGCGCTGCCGTTGTCGGGCGTTATGAACCCGAAACCCTTAGCCGCATTGAACCATTTGACTGTACCAGTTCCCATTTCAACCCTCTCACTGCGCACTGCGCTCGCCGAGAGACCTTGAGGAAACCGGCAGCCACTCGGATTGTGCGTGAGCCCCGAGCGCTGCACCCAATGATACTCGCTCTCAGTACTGCCGCGGCGCCGCGCGTTCAGCTGGGGCCGCTGGCGTGGCCGACAGGTTTCGGCGAGAATGTGACTGTGACTGGCGGTACCGGTGCCCGGCGGGCCCTGCCCGATCTCGATCCCTTCAGGTGCCCCGGAGAGTTTGTCTTTGTCACAATGCCCCGGGTGCCCGATAGGTGGGAGCCGGTCGCCACGGTGTGCGAACAGGAGGGCATCACCGTCGTCGTCGACCGCGGTCTCGCTGATCGCTACGGCGTCGCGTACGACTTCGTCGCCGCGATGATCACGCTCCGCGTCCGCTCTTCCCTGCGGGCGGTGGGTCTTACCGCGACCGTGGCTGCGTCACTGGCCGACGCGGGGATCAGTTGCAACGTGGTCGCCGGCCATTTCCACGACCACCTCTTCGTACCCACGGACCGGGCCGAAGAGGCACTGGGCCTGCTCGGACGGATCTGCTGGACGCCTTGAGAGCCGCTACTTGGCCCCGTCAGGTGTGGAGGACGGGTTTTGGCTGGCGAGGAGGTCGCGGATCTCGGTGAGCAGGGCGATGTCGGGAGGCACGGTGTCGGCTGCCGGCGCCTGGCCCCGAGCGCGACGCTCGGCCAACTTGTTCAGCGGGACCACAACAAAGAAGTAAACGGCGGCGGCCACACAGACGAAAGTGATCGCCACGTTGATCAAGTCGCCGTACAGGAACTGGCTGTTGTGGATGGTAAATGTGAGCGCGCCGAAATTTGGCTTGCCGAAAATTGCCGCGATGATCGGCGTCAGGATGTCCGCGACGAACGCCTTGACGAGAGCGGTGAACGCGGTGCCGATAACGACGGCAATTGCGAGGTCGACAACGTTGCCCCTCATGATGAAATCTCTGAAGCCCTTCAGCACTGTGGTGCTCCTTTTCTCGCTGCCTACGGTTCTGGCAGCTCCGCTGGGCCCCCATTTGCCCGTGGCCACCGATTGCAGAGCTGTCGTCAACGCACAGATTAGCGCCGGGGCACCGTGGCCGCGCCAGCGACAACCGGGGCCGCCAGCGGGCTACTAGCCCAGCCAGCTCGGCTCGAACGTCACGGCGGACCTCGGCGCGGTGGCAGCGGGCGGGATGCCCCAGGGGCCGAAGGCCACGGATTCGCGAACAGGCCCCATCGAGACAATCACCTCGACCGGTAGCGTCGGCCCACTCGCCGCAATGTAGACGGTCTGGGTTACGGGGACGCCGTCGAGGCCGTGCTTTCCCCGAACCCCGACGACGCTACGACCGTCCACGAAGGACCGTGGAAGCTCGACGAGGGCACCCACCAGGTCCAGCACCGACGTGGCCGAAGAGACGGTGAGCCCGTTGGCCAGCGGCACGTACAACGTCGCGTCCGATGGCGCCACCGAAATCCACTTGCCTGCCTCCTGCTTGGCCGCCGACGACCTGAAACTCAGCAAGCCCACCAAGCCGGCCCTGTTTGCCCTGAAGTAGGCCTCCTTCCCGATCAACACCACGTCCAGTTGCATCCTTTGGCCGGCGCCGACTGCGCTGACCGTTTCGGTGCCGTCAAACCGACCAGCATGGCCGACCTCAGTGGCGGTCTCAGTCCCGTCCACGGTGGCCGTCCAGTCGATCGCCCTCTGGGAATTGGCGGCACCAATGGCTGAACCGAGCAGCTCCTGGGCCAAGAGGCCTGGTGACGTAGTCGTTGTCGCGGGCAAGGTTGTCGTGGACGAGGTTGTCGTGGGCGAGGTTGTCGTGGGCGAGGTTGTCGTGGGCGAGGTGATAGTCCGCGTTGACGAAGTCGCAGTGCTGATTGACGAAGTCGTAGTTGTCGCTGAGGAAGTCGCGGCTGTCACTGACAACAGGGGCGCAGCGAAGGGCGGTGCTGAGCCGGTCACAGCCTGGACCAGCTTCAGCCCGGTCGGGAGGCCGACGGAGATTGATGCAACGACGACGGCCCCCATGAGCCTGCACGCGCGCATGGGCTTGATCCTACAATCGAGCGGCGCGCCCAAGGCTGCTACGACTTGGCTATCCAGCTGGTGTGAATGGCGACCGACCCCTGCGGCACGAAAGCTGCCGGCGGTTTGTCCCAGGGGCCGTATACAATTTTGGCCTGGAGGCCCTCGATATTCTGCACGACTTCGAGCGGCAAGGGCACGCCCGTCGCCTTTATGTACACCGTTTCGCTGATCGTGAACCCGTTGCTCTTGGTTGTCTCATTTACTGCCAACACCGCTTGGCCGTCGATTTTGGTTGGCGGGAGCGTCTTGATTTTGCCGCCGATGTAGAGCTGGTTCACGGCCGTCGGCACGGTCATCCCGCCTGACAAGGAAAACTCGGGGGACGACTTCGGCACCGCGATCCACTTGTTGGCTTCGTTCTGTGCAGCAGCTGCCGTAAAGCCGGCATCCTGTGCGAGGCCAGTGGCATCCCCCTCGATGTACAGCTTGCCGTCGAGGATGAGGCTCACTCGCCCGATCGAGCCCCCGATCGAGCCCCCAACGGTCACCGTGTCGGCCTCCACACCGTCTTTGGCGCCAGCGTCCACCCGTTCCGCGTAGGTCCGGCCGAACGCTGAAAGGTGGTAGGTCCAGTCGACTGCCCGCTGGGACACGAAGGCGTTCATCGCCGACGAAATCAAGCCCTGCGGGGCGACGGTTGTCGTCGTCGTGGACGGGACAGCCGTCGATGTGGTCGTCGTGGACGGCGTCGATGTCGTGGTCGTGGACGACGTCGAGGTGGAGGACGTCGACGTGGAGGACGCCGTGGCGGTGGACGTCGGAGCCGTCGTCGATGTGGTCGTGGCGGCCGCAGCAGCCGCGGCACCGCCTACCGCGAGCCCGCTAAGCAGGCTCACTGCCACAACTGAACTGATAGGAAGTGCGACCCTAAGGCGCCGAGCGTTCACCCCCCCATCCTTGCACCGTTACCTTGCCCTCAGAGGCGCAATCTCGACGGACCGGCGGATCGGCGAACTGAACAGTTCACCCAGCACTATGCACGCCGCCCCCCTGGCCCCGGCGACGTCGTCGGCCGAGTCAACAAAGAAGTCGACGTTGCGGTCCATCCCGGCGAAGCAGCGCTCGCGCACGACGGCGATGGCTGCCTCCCAGCGCAACGGCCCGGCGAGCGTGCCCTCGCCGGAAAGGATGACAAGCCTTGGGTTGAGCAGGTTGACCAGGCTGGCAATGCCGAGACCGAGCATGCGGCCGGCTCTTTCAATCGCCGCTCGCGCCACAAGGTCGCCCCTTTCCGCCGCCAGGCGCACGGCTTCGATCGTCGTCAGCCCCGGGCCCAGCGCCGACAGTTCGCTTCGCCCACCTGAGGCAATCGCATCCGCCACGTAACCCTTGACCGCCTGGTCGCCGCTAACCGCTTCGAGGCAGCCGGCGCGACCGCAGCGGCAGGGAGCTGTCTCCCCGAGGACCGGTAAATGGCCGATCTCCCCAGCCCCCCCGTCGGCCCCGCGGTAGAGGTTCCCGCCGACGACGATGCCGGCGCCGATTCCTTCTCCCACCGAAACCACGACAAAATCGTCGACCCCATGGCCGCGACCGAACCACTGTTCGGCAACTGTCAGGGCATTGACGTCGTTGTCGACCAGGACCGGACGGTCCAACCGCTTGGCGATCGGCCCGGCGACCGGGACGTCGCTCCAGTTGAAGGTGGGAGAGTACCGGCAAATGCCCGTCGCTGGTTCAACCAAGCCGGGCAGCCCGATCCCGACGCCGACGACCTTGCTCATGCCCACACCAGCACGGTCGGCAGCTTCTTCAATTGCCAGGCAAATGCGGTCGAGCACGCTGCCCGGGTCACGGCCGGCTTTGGCGCTGAGAGTACTGTCGCCCCTGACCGGGGCCCAGTCGATTTCGACCATTTCCGCGTGGAGGACCTCGGCGCGGATGTCGGTCACCACGATAAAGGCGCCGCGCGTCATCAACTTGAGGCCGATGGCGTAATTACGCTCGTCGTTTATCCTCAGCACAAGCGGTGGACGCCCTCCCCTCGACTTGCCCTGACCGACCTCATTGACCAGGCCGCTGCCGATCAACTCGGACACGATGGCCGAGACCGTGGCCGGGCTGAGGCCAGTTGTCCTCACGACATCGGCGCGAGAAACCGCTCCCGTGCGCAGGACGTTGAAAACAAGGTTACGGTTCATGTCGGCCATGAGCCGGCGGTCGCCCCGACGGATGCCGTGTTTCGACAGCTGTTCGTCCCGCGCCAACACCGACCACCTCGTCCCGTGCCCGCGTGCCGCTAGCTTCTTATGTTCCCCAAAGTAAGGCGCATGGGACGCCTTGTCAACACACTAAGTGACGGGAGCAGTGTTCGGAGTGGCAGGATTTCAACCGAGTGGCGCCGGGCCGAGGGCCGCGTCCCCCTGTTGGGGGTGGGGCATCGACTGGGCCGGGATCTGGCCTAGTCGCCCCGCCTCGTAATCCTGCATGGCCTGGAGGATCTCGTCCCTGGTATTCATCACGAAGGGCCCGTAGTGCACGACCGGCTCCCGGATCGGTTGACCACCGAGCACCAGCACCTCGAGGCTGGGGCCCAAGGGCCCTTGGGAGCGCGCCGCATCTATGCGCAGGAAGTCACCGGGCCCGAACACGACCAGCTGGCCGCCGTTTACAGGCCGCTGCTGCTCCCCCACCAGGGCGTGGCCGGCGAGCACGTACACGAGCGCGTTGAACTCGCGCGGCCAGGGAAGGCTGAGGCTTGCCGCCGGGCTGATGGAAGCGTGCACGAGGGTGATGGGCGTGAAGGTGGAACCGGGCCCTCTGTGGCCCGCCACTTCGCCGGCGATCACCCGCGCGAGAGCACCGCCGTCGTCAGTCGTGACCAACGTTGCCTCACGCCCGCGAATGTCCTGGTAGCGAGGAGGGTTCCACTTGTTGGCACGGGGCAGGTTCACCCAGAGCTGGACGCCGTGAAAGAGCCCTCCGGAGATCACCAATGCCTCCGGTGGTGCTTCGATGTGCAGGATGCCTGAACCTGCCGTCATCCACTGCGTATCGCCGTCGGTGATCGTCCCGCCGCCGCCGTTGGAATCCTGGTGCACGAACGTGCCATCGATCATGTAGGTCACCGTCTCGAAACCCCGGTGCGGGTGCCAGGGAGTACCCTTGGGCTCCCCGGGGGCGTAGTCCACTTCGCCCATCTGGTCCATGTGGACAAACGGGTCGAGCTCGGAGACGCTCACGCCGGCGAAAGCCCTGCGCACCGGGAAGCCTTCGCCCTCGAAGCCGCTCGGCGCGGTCGTAACCGAACGCAGCGGGCGCTGCCTCAGGTCGCCCTGTCGCGGGGTCGGGATGCGCGACAGGACCAGGATGTCTTCCACCGTCACTGCTGGCATGGCCACCTCCTCGGTTCAAGGCCCGCCATCTGGCAGCTCTTCCAACATTCGCCGATATCGAGGTATTCCGCCACCACAACAGCCACGGCCCACACAGAGCTGCCTCAGGTCTGTGCTTCGGCTCATTCGACCGCGGGGACACGGACCAGGAGGGCCTGGTGGCGCACGCGCACCGAAAGGGCCCTTCCCCGCCCCATCAGGTCCCCGTCGATCTGGCGCCAGAGTTCGGAGCTCGCGCTGACCTCGACCTCGGAGGCCCTGAAGTGTTCGAACTGCCCACCTTTGGAAGAGGGTTTCCCGACAACGGCGCGACGGGCGACCACAGCCCAGCCGGCAAGGCCTGTGGGCGCGAGCACTCCCACATCGAGCAAGCCGTCGTCTACGCGGGCGCCCGGCAGGAGAGTGAAGCCCCCCGGCAAAGTGCCAACATTGCCGACCACAACAGCCCGGGCCTGGCGGACGAGCGGTTCGGCCCCGTCCAATCTGATCTCCACCCCGAAGTGGGGCCCAGCCAGGTGCGGAAGAGCGCTTACTGCGTAGCCAAGCCATCCCAGTTGTTCCTTCAGCAACCGCGGCGTGCCGTGGACGACAGCCGCATCGATGCCGATCCCGGCCATGGCTACGAAGGGCGACCCGTCCGCCATGGCCAGGTCCACCAGACGCTCGCCGCCGCCAAAACCAGCCTGCAGTGCTTGTCCCAGTTCGACGGGGATACCGAGCGCCTTGGCAAACAGGTTCGCCGTGCCTCGCGGCACGATTGCCAGCGCTACGCCCGTGCCGGCGAGGTCATGAGCGCAGGCTCTCACGGTGCCGTCCCCACCGACAGCAAAAACTAGCTTGTCACCGGCGCCGGCCGCGTAACCCGAAAGGTCGTCGTGAAACTGCGAACTGGCCTCCGCCGCCTCGGTGACGATGAACCTCGGTTCCCAGCCATGGGCACCAGCCGCTTCCCGGCAACGCCTGTGGAGCAACCCCAAGTGGCGTACCCCAACAGGGTTTGTGGCGAAGACGACCTGCCTCATGACCTGGGACGGTCTGGACCACGGACAATGACCGCCGTTCCCTCGCAGGAGTTGTTGTTAGGCACCGCTCCAATGAGTATGCCGCTGTGCGTCCCGCGGGAACATGCACAGCCGGAGCGTGCACAGCCGGAGCATGCACAGCGGGGAGTTGGTTGAATTGAGACTCAGTCTTAGTGTAGCATGGGCGGCATGGACAGATCCCCAGCGTGGGCGTGCCCGGTCGCCACCTTGCTGGTAGTGCTCAGCAGCGCGCTCGCAGGCTGCACAGCGACAGCCTCTGGTACCCAGGGCTCGAGTACCTCGGGCAAAGTCCTGGCCGTCGGCGCTGAGAACGAGTACGCCAACGTCATGGCCCAGATCGGTGGCCGGTACGTGAGCGTCGCCGCCATCATGAGCGACCCCAATACCGACCCGCACGAGTTCGAGGCCAGCGCCAGGGTTGCCGTGCAGGTGAGCCGGGCCGAGCTGGTCGTGCAGAACGGTGTGGGCTACGACAGTTTCATGAACAAGATCGAGGCCGCCAGCCACGTAACTGGGCGCGAGGTGATCGTAGCCCAGGCCCTGCTCGGTGTGCCGGCCAGTGCCTTCAACCCCCACTTGTGGTACGACCCGCTCACTATGCCGGCGGTGGCCAAGGCCGTGGCGGAGGACTTGAGCCGCCTGGAACCCGCCCATGCGGGCTACTTCGCGGCCAACCTGAAGCGGTTCGAGGGCTCGCTGATGTCCTGGTTGCAAGCACTCGCACGCTTCAAGTCAGCCCACCGTGGAACCCCAGTGGCCGTCACCGAACCGGTGGCCGACTACATGTTGCAGGCCGCTGGTGCCAGGATCCTGACCTCCCAGTCCCTGCAGTCAGCCATCATGAACGGGACAGACCCCTCCCCCCAGGACATCTCCCTGGAGACCAACCTCTTGAGCAGCCATCGGGTCAAGGTCTTCCTCTACAATCGCCAGGTCACCGACAGCTTGACCGCGACGTTCCTGGCCGATGCCCAAAAAGCCAAGATACCGGTCGTTGGCGTCTACGAGACGATGCCGACACCCGGCTTTGACTACCAGACCTGGATGATGGCCGAGCTCACCGCCCTGGAACATGCCGTGGCCGACAGGTCCTCGACAGCGACGCTCTGATGTCGACATCCCCGGATCTCGACCGTGCCGCCGGAGTGGCCCCCCTGGTCCCACCTCTCCCGGGACCGGAGGACGCAACACTCACCGTCACGGCTCTCTCTGTGCGACTAGGCGGGCGCGCAGTCCTTCAGGACGTTTCCTTTTCGCTGACCGCCGGCGAGCTCACCGGCCTGATCGGGAGCAATGGGGCCGGCAAGACGACCCTCCTACGGGCCATCCTCGGCTTACAGCCAATTTCCGGCGGCAAGGTGCATCTGGGGCCGCGCAGGGCCGGTCGGTCGATCGGCTACGTCCCCCAGAAGGTCGTCCTCGACCCAGACCTACCGGTGCGGGCGCGGGACCTCGTCCAGCTGGGGATGGACGGGCACCGTCTCGGCATCCCATTGGTGCCGGCATCCAAGCGGCAACAGGTCGACCGGCTCTTGGCATCGGTCGATGCCTTCCACCTGGCCGATGCCAGGGTGGGCGCGCTCTCGGGAGGTGAGCAGCAACGGGTCCTGATCGCCCACGCCCTGGCCACCCGGCCGCGCCTGCTGCTCCTCGATGAGCCGCTCGCCAACCTCGACCTTCGCAGCACTCAGGAGACGGTCACGTTGCTCGCCCGGATCGCCAGAGAGCAAGGGGTGGCCGTGCTCCTGTCCACCCACGACATCAACCCCCTTCTACCCGTCATGGACCGGGTCATCTACCTGGCCGGGGGCCGGGCCGCCACCGGCAAAACCGGCGACGTTGTTCGCAGTGACGTATTGAGCGCTCTGTACGGGCACCACGTGGACGTGTTCCACGCCCACGGCAGAGTGTTCGTGTCGGTCGGCGAAGAACACCGCGAAGACGGTTGCGAGCTGGTCGTCGACGACTGCGCGGGCTCCTCGGCGCCGTACGTGGGCGACCTCCGGTGAGCCTCTTGCATGTCATCTTCGCGCCCGGGTTGTTCTCGAGCCCCTCGGTGCAGGCGGCAATGACGGTTGGGGGCGTGGTCGCGCTCGTTTGCGCGCCCGTGGGAGTCTTCACCGTGATGAGAGGCCAGTCCTTCGCCGGGCACGCATTCTCTGACATAAGCGCCACAGGTGGCTCTGCCGCGTTCCTGCTCGGCATCAGCCCGCTCCTCGGTTTCGCCCTGATGGGCCTCGCCGGCGCGGGCGCTATGGAGGCGTTAGGCGCTGGGCGCCACCGAGGGCGGGACCTGGTCACTGGCATCGTACTGGGAGCCGGTTTGGGGATATCGGCGTTGCTTCTCTACTTGAGCACCACAGTGCACACCACGACCGGAGCGGCGGTGACCGTCCTCTTCGGTTCGATCTTCGCGGTGAGCAGTGCGAGCTGGCCGACGGTGATCGCATTTGGTGCGGCAGCCCTCAGCCTGGTCGCGGTCGTCTACCGGCCACTGTTGCTCAGTTCCATCAGCCCCGACCTCGCCGCCGCTCAGGGCACTCGGGCAAGCCTGGTCGGAGCTGCCTATATGGGCGCCCTCGCCCTGTCGGTGGCCCTTTCCGCCCTGACCATTGGAGCCATCCTGAGCACCGCGTTGCTCATCGGACCGGCGGCGGCCGCCCTGCGCCTGGCTAAAACCCCTGGACGGGCGACTGCCTGGGCCGGTGCTATTGCCCTGGGCTCTGTCTGGGCGGGGATCGTCCTCGCCTACGACAGCTACGGCTGGCCGCCCGTGCACCAGGGTTGGCCTGTGAGTTTCTTCGTCGTCACGCTCGTGCTCATTTGCTACCTGCTGGCGCAGTTGCCAGCGTGGCGGGGACGGTAGGACACGCGGATGGCGGGCCTCTTCTCGGGGTTCATGGTGGACACATGGTTCGAAGCAAGTGTCGTGGCTGTCGTTGCCGGCACTGTTGGCTTCTTCGTCATGCTGCGCGGCGCCACCTTCGCGGCCCACGCCATCCCCCAGGGCGCTTTCACCGGAGCCGCCGGCGCAGCCCTGGTGGGGGCAAACAGCCTCGTCGGAGTCGGCACCTTTTCGCTGCTTGGGGTAGTGGCTATTGCCAGATGGGGCCGGCGCGGCCGCCACGACGTCGTCATCGCGCTCTGCCTGGTCACCCTGCTAGGGGTGGGTTCCCTATTCCTGAGCATGAGCTCGCAGTACGCCGAACAGACCTTCTCACTCCTGTTCGGCGAGCCCCTGGCCGTCAGCTCCGGCGACCTGGTCCCGACGGTCCTTCTGGGCGCGGTTTGCATCGCGGTCGTTGTGGTCCTGTACCGGCGCCTCGTGCTTTCGTCGTTGGCCCCAGAGCTGGCGGCGGTGCAAGGGATCCGGCCCGAACGCGTCGAGCTGTGGTTCCTGCTCTCCGTGGGTGCCGCCACCACCCTGGCGTTGCCCATCGTCGGGGCACTCCTTGTCTTCAGCCTCATGATCGGCCCGCCAGCGGCAGCGCGCTTCCTCACCAACCGACCAGCCGGCGCCATTGCCGCGTCCGGCGCCCTCGCCTTGGCGACTGTTTGGGCCTCTATAGTCGCCTCGTTCTTCTCCAATTGGCCTATCGGCTTCTTTGTGGGCTCTTTCGCCGTTGTCTGGTACGTGTTCGGACGGGAACTGGTCACTTGGCGCCAACGGCGCCTTAGGAACGGGCAGCGCGGCATGGCCCGTCGGTCCGGGCCTTCAGCGGTAGGGCTCGCCAGGTGAACGAGGCGCTGCACGGCCTCGTGGAGCAACGACTCCGCCGGATCTCCCAGCGGTACACGACCGGCCGGCGTGAAGTTGTCGAACTCCTGGCCCTGGCCGGCCACCCGGTCAGCATCGAAGACATCGCCGTGAAGGCACCTCGCCTACCCCGGAGCTCTGCCTACCGCCACCTGGTAGACCTCCAGCAAGCGGGCGTCGTCCGCCGGGTGACAGCGAACGACGAGTACTACCGCTTCGAACTGGCAGAAGACATCACCGAGCATCACCACCACCTGTTGTGCACACGATGCGGCAGGGTGACTGACATATCACCGTCGCCTGCGTTCGAGCAGGCAATGGCCAAATACCTGGACAGCCTCTGGGCACTCAAGGGTTTCCAAAGCGACGATCACCGCTTGGACGTACTCGGTGCCTGTGCTGACTGCCGGGCCCAGGGCCCAGCGTTGCCGACGGACCTTCCGGCGGTCGGGACGGAGCGGGACAATGGCCGGGATTAGGGCATCCCAGGGCGTCCGCCACCGGTCTGACCCGCGCATAGATCCACCTAGCAGGGCCGACCGCCGCAGGCTGTTGGGGTGGGTCGCATTCCTGGGTTTCACCCCGATATGCATTGGGGTGGTCCTGTGGGCTGCTCTTGACCTCAACGGCAGCTACCCCACAGTGCGGACGCCCGTCCCCCGAGGCTGGCAGGCAGTGCCTGGGGTATATGCGAGTTTCTCAGCCCCCAAAAGCTGGACGCTCCAGCAGGCTATGAGCGATTCCGCAGGGGACATCTATTACGCCGGCCGTGATGGAGCAGTAGGCGAGTCCGTTACTCAGGCGAATAAGATGCCGCCCGTCACTGGCCCCTTGCCCGCGATCGTGGGGACCTTCTTGGGGGGCGGCTACAGGGTCCTAGCGGCAAAGCCCTTCACACTGCACAATGCCACAGAGGCCTGGCACTACCGCTTCGACCTGACCAACGGCCAAACGGGTCTCGGCACGCTGGCCTGGGTCAAGGCGACGCAGTCGGTGGTGTGGCTCGTGGCCCTTCCTGCTACACCTACCGCTGAAAAGGTGTTGTCCACCCTCTCGCTCGCCGCTTGAGCCGCACCAGGACGGCTGCAGCTGGCCGAGCCGCACCCGGGCATGGCGATCGGGAACCTCCCGCGCGTTCACTCAGGAAGGTGTCAGGAAGCCCTCAGGGCGGGTTCCGACATCCGGGTGCAAAAGCCTGTAGCGTCCCTCAGGAAAGAGTACCCAAGGAGGCTCCACATTGGCTAGCCAGGTGGCCGATTACGAGATCACGGGAACCGTACTTGATGACAGTGTTGTTCCTTGCCTTCGTGCCCGCCACCCCCAGCGGTTGGGCGGTGGCGATGGGCCCGTAACCATTTGGATCCTGGGCCCGTTGGCCCGGGCCCCGTGGGCTGCGGCTCGAGCGCGGTTCGAACTCTTGGCAGGCGTGCGCAACCAGAACCTGCCCGAGTGGCTGGAGGCCGGCACCGGCGAGTGGGCCCAGAGGCCGGTCATCTGGGTCAGCGCATCGACGCCGGTGATCGGGACACTGGCATCGGCACCGCCGGAGATGGGCATGCCCGCAAAATTGCGCGCAGTTGCTGCCGCTGCTCGAGGCGCGCACGCCCTCCATGACAAGGGGCAGCTTCATGGGGCGATCTGCCCTCAGGCCGTCGCCTTGGTGGCCGGTGGGGCTGAGGCCCAAGCGACCAGCTTCATCCCTGGGCCTCTAGCGGTTATCCCCGTCGGCAATGCCGTTCTCGCCCCTCCACCGCTTGCCGATGGTGAGCGCCCGGTCGCCCAGGTGGGTTACCCGCCCCTCGGGTACATGGACCCCCAACTCCTGCGCGGCGAGGGCGGGCGGTGGTCGGACATCTGGGCTCTCGGAGCAACCGTCCGCCAGGTGTCGACAGGCTCGGTACCCTTCCCCGGCATCGACGACCTGCCCGTCGTCCAAGCGCTGGCCCAGCTCTTGATGGCTCCCGTGCCAGCCCCGGCCCAGGTACCTGCGGCTGTCTCCGAACTCGTGCGCGCCTGCCTTGACGCTGACCCCGCCAACCGTCCGGCGACAGCGAGCGAGGTGGCAGACCGACTGGACGAAGCGGCGGCAAAGTGGTGAGCGAACCAGTGAGAGGGGCAGTTCCCTGACCCATAACCGGCAAATACCGAGGAGGTAGCGGTCCGTGCCCGATAAACTCGAAGTCCTGCAGGGCCCCGGGCTAGTCGCCCGCTTTGGGGAAATGGCGCTGTGGGCAGGCCCTCAAGCCAGTGCTGCGTTGCAGGTGCACCTGGTGAGCGAGGCCCAGCACATGAACCAGGGCCCGTTCGGCGGTGATCAACTGGCTAACTCCCTGATCGCCGTCCTCCAGCGAGGCGACCCCGAACCGCACGCGCCGTTCGCTGTCGTAGGCCCGGGCTCAAACGGCCTGACACTGTTTTTGCACGGACCAGTACAAGCCTGGGACAGCGGCCGTTGGCTGGCACCTCAACCCGTGCCCGGCTGGATGGTGACGGCGATCAGCCGGCCATGGCCTCTGATCATCCTGCCGTATGGTGCGCCGCCTCCTCCCCAGAGCCAACAGGGCAACCCTTTTGACCTGGTGGTCGGCGTGGTACCAGGGGCAGGGTTCGTCCTCCTGCGGCCCTTGGCCAGGCCCGGCCAAGAGGCTGGCGCTTCCCAGGTTCCTGGGTCCGTCCAGGTACCTCAGGCCGCGTATGGATCTACCGTCGGCGGGCTCCCCATGGGTGGTCCCGGCGCGGGTAGCCCTTTCACAAGCGGGGTGGGTGCGGGGGCCGGGACCGTTGCCCCGCTCCCCGGCCCGCCCTCTCCCGTCGGGCCGGTTTTGGGTGGGCCGGCGGTCGGTGGGCCGGCGGTCGGTGAGCCGGCGGGTAGCCTCCAGTTGTCCGGACCGGTCGCATCCGCTGCACCGGCCGTCCCCGGGCCAATCCCCCTGATAGCCACGCCGCCTATGCCGATGGGCCCAGCCACGACCGACAGCGGCCCCATGGACCTGCGAGTAGTCGGCGGCCCCAGCCGACTCCCCTTGCCCCTGGCATCCGCTCTTGCCAGCCCTTATGCCGATGATCGGCCCGAAGTCCCCGGGGTACGCTGCGAGCACGGGCACTTCAACCACCCGCGCGTCGTAAATTGCCTGCGCTGCGGTAGGCCGGTGCAGGCTGGCACCCCGCAATTGAACGGTCCCCGGCCGCCCGTCGGGATCCTGCTGGCAGACGACGGCTCTATTTGGGCACTTGACCGGGGCTACCTTCTCGGCGCCGATCCAACCTCTGCCCCGGAGGTGATGTCCGGCGCGGCGCGAGCGATCAGCATGCGCGCCGGCCCCAACCGGGCAATGGCGCCCGTCCAGGCCGAGATCCAGGTACGAGGCTGGAGCGCATACCTCGTAGACCGGGGAGCACAGGGAGGGTCGTACCTACAGGGCCCGCCCGCACAGGGATGGGAGCAGCTGGGCCGCGACGAACAAAGAGAGGTCACGAGCGGCTCGCACATCTCCTTCGGTGGGAGGGTGCTGACCTACCTCTCGGCCTGGCCGAGCTGACGGACCGCCGAGAGCCTGGCTCGGTTACGCATAGCTTCTGCAGTTGACCTGCCCGGACCGCCAGGCCCGCCAGTTACTGGCCCAGGACGTGGCGGAACTTGGGGCACAACACGCTCACTGCTGCAGATATGACAACTCCCAGATCGGTGGGCGGCAGGGCGACGCTACCCTCAACCAGAGGAACGCGGTCCCCGATCTGTTGCACCGACGCACCCGAGCTGAGGTCGGCGCACACGGCTTGGCCTAGGCTCACCAGTTGGGGGCCCGTGCGGTAAGTGCCGATATCAGGCACCTGGCTGTAGACAGAGTTGAGGAACCTCTGGTCCCCTTGTGCGTTGCCCTCAGTGGCTCGGGTGCCGCAGCCGGCCACCAGCAGGATCAGAACCGCTACGGCGACGGTCCCGCGCGACGGCACACGCCGCATACTAGGACCGGCCGGAACGACCGGCCGCGACCAGCTCCTGCTCGCAGACCGGTTGGGTGCCGGAACTGAGAGGTTAGCCCCCGGAGAGCTATAGCCTCGGGAACCGGCGAAGGATCGAGCAGCGGGCCGGTAGGCCGGAAGAGGCAGAGAGCAGGTAACGTGCCAGCGGCACATCTTTACGACCGCCTGGGTGGCATGGCATTTTTCGATGCCCTCACGCAGCGTTTTTACGACAGCGTTGCCAAAGATGACATCCTGCGCCCCCTCTACCCAGCCGATCTGGAGCAACCGCGCCGGCACCTCTGCCTATTCCTGGCCCAGTTCTGGGGAGGGCCGCGCCTTTATGACCAGGAGCGGGGCCACCCAAGGCTTCAGGCCCGGCACTTGCCCTTCAGGATCGGCGCAGCCGAGCGGGACCGCTGGCTCCAGCACATGGCAGCAGCCGTCAAGGCCTCGGCGATCGGCCCACTCGAGCAGTCACAGATGCTGACCTATTTTGAGGGTGCGGCCACCCATCTCGTCAACACCCCCTGACGCGCCGGCCGTAACTCCCTAGCCGTCAGCTTCTGTCGCGCTCAGGCTCAGTTTGGGGCGGGAAGATGGCCAGTGGCCGACAGCCGGCGCTAAAGAAAGGGGCCGACGTGAATGTCACCTATGACGAGACGGGGACGGCGCTGGTCTGCCACCTCGCCGGTAACCTTGAACAACTGACGGTCCGACAGTTCCGGGAGTCTCTGGCCCGGGTGCGCCAAAGCGCCCGTGTCGTCTTCGACCTTTCTGCAGTGAACTTCATAGATTCGGCCGGCCTGGGAGCTCTCATAGGTGCCATTCGCCACGTACGTGAGCTTAACGGCGAAGCCGTAGTTTGTTCCGCCCGGCCGTCAGTAGCCCGGGCCCTCGAATTGGTCGGCTTGTCGCACGTCGTCGCCGTAGTCGGCGATATCAGCCAGGCAAGGGCCTTCTTCACTGCCGCATGACGGGAACGCAAGGAGGTTAACCTGAACAGGTTGGCCTCTCCTCATCCCGCCGGTGACGTTCAGCGCGCGGCCCCACCCGGGCACCCACACCCGCACAGGGACTGGCCGCCGCATTTTTGGCGCTCGTGCCCACACCCCGGACTGGTCGCTGACGTCCTTGGCGCCGGCAATACTGTGCTGCTCCTACACGGACAACCAGGTTCCGCCGGTGATTGGCGGGCAGTCGCCAGTGACCTCTCCCGCGACCACCAGGTCATCGTGCCAGACCGGCTCGGCTATGGACGGACCGGCGGCCGCGCGGCCGGCTTTGCGGTCAACGCCAACTCGCTGGCCAAGCTTCTCAGCGCCGTGGGGGCGGAGCGCGCCCTGGTCGTAGGCCACAGTTGGGCCGGCGGTGTCGCCCTCGAAATGGCACTCGACTTCCCCCGGTTGGTGGCCGGTGTAGGCCTCTTTGCCTCGGTCTCGCCCTGGGAACCACCCGGCACGCTGGACCGCCTACTTGCCCGACCGCTGGTCGGTACATCGATGGTGGTCGTGACCCTGAGCACGGCGGGACGCCTGCTGTCGTGGCGACCAGGTCGCGCCTTCGCCGGGTGGCGCCTGCGCGGCCAACCCGCAGAACAACTGTCCGAACTGGCGGGGTCGTGGCGACGGCGGTCCACATGGAGGAGTTTCGCCGTCGAGCAGCAGGCGCTCGTCCACGAGCTGCCAGCGCTTGGTCCCCGGTTGCCGTCGATCGGAGTCCCGACGGTCGTCGTCGTAGGCAGCATCGACCGGGTCGTGCCCGCATCTACGGGACGACAGTTGGCGGCCAACATCCCGGGGGCCGCGCTCGAAGTGGTGCCGGGCGGCGGCCATCTCTTGCCGCAGCTGCAGCCGGGCACGGTAGCCACCGCGGTCCGCCGGCTAGCGGCCCGCTCGTTCTGACACCCAACCACTGGTCCAGTGCAGACCTACCCACACGGGCAGGACCTACCTACACGGACAGGAAACGCCTGACCGCGAAACCGGATCCCACTGCTCCCACCAAGGCGCCCACGACGATGATGAATATGCCGGTCAGGAACGCCTCGTGCGAGCTGACATAGAGCGGCTGGCTGGGTATCAGCGGGTTGCTGCCGGTGAACGATGCCAGGGTGTCCCTGGAGGTGTAGGTGAGGGCAAAAGCGATGACGGCACCCACCAGGCCTTCGGTCAGGCCCTCGAGCATGAACGGGACGCGGATGAACCAGTTGGTGGCACCGACCAGCTTCATCACCGCCACTTCACGGCGGCGGGCAAAAATCGCCAGCTGGATGGTATTGACTACCAGGGCAATTGCTCCCAGCATCACGCCTCCGGCGATCACCAGGGCAACGTTGCGAAGGGTCGCGAAACGAGCAAGCTGCTGCTTAATGGCTTGGCCCGGATAGTTGACGCGGAAGACGCCGGGCTGGTTATCGAACTCGGCGGCGAGCTGGGCGATGTTCTGTGCCCTGGCCGGCACGCACCGGAAAGAGGGTGGCATCTGGCCAACGCTCATCACTTTGAGCATGTCCGGGTCGCTGGCGAACATCTCCCTGAACTCGTTGTACGCCTGCACCTTGTCGAAGTACGTGCAGCGCTGGACCTGCCCGGGCACCATGCCCGCGAGTTCGGACCGGAGGGCCACCGTTTCCTGGGTGGTGGCGTCGGCCTTCATGAAGATGTCGATCTTGACGCCGCCCTGGTACTGGACGGTTGCCTGGTTCACTGCCTGGCGCATGATGAGGACTCCCCCAAGCGCCGTGAGCGACACCGCCATGGTGACTACGGCGGCCACCGTCATGACAATGTTGCGAGCCAGGTTGCCACCCGTTTCGCGCAGAAGGTACGGGCTTGCGATCGCCATTGGGTTCCCCTGCCGCTATCCCTCGGGCCGTGCCACGAGCGTTACGCGTCCACCATGCCGTAGACGCCCCGGGCCTGGTCGCGGACAATCGTGCCGTGGTCCAGCTCGATCACGCGCTTGCGCATCGCATCGACGACGTCGTGCTGGTGAGTAGCCATGACCACCGTCGTGCCGTACTGGTTGATGCGTTCGAGCAGGCGCATGATCCCAGCGGTGGTACCGGGGTCGAGGTTGCCCGTGGGCTCGTCGGCCAGGAGGATCAACGGGCGGTTGACGAACGCTCGGGCCACGGCCACCCGTTGCTGTTCACCACCGGAGAGTTCGCTCGGCTTGCGGTCCATCTTCTGGCCCAGGCCGACAAGCTCCAGGATCTGGGGGACCTGGGACCGCACGAAGTGGCGCGACCGACCGATCACCTCGAGAGCAAACGCCACGTTGTCGTACACGGAACGCTCCGGCAGGAGGCGGTAGTCCTGGAAAATGCAACCTATGTTGCGCCTTAGGTACGGCACCTTCCAGGGCGCCAGCGCCCCGACCTCCTTGCCTGCCACCCAGACTTCGCCCCCGTCGGCGCGTTCTTCCTTGGTGACGAGGCGGAGGAACGTCGTCTTACCTGAGCCGGAGGGGCCGACAATGAACACGAACTCGCCGCGCTTGATGTCGACCGTGATATCCCGGAGGGCCGCTACAGAACCTTTGTACATCTTTTCGACGTGCTCGAAACGGATCATTTGAAAAGGCACCCGACCGGAGATCTTGCGGCGAGCACTGATTAAGCATACCTGCGGTACGTCGGGACCACACGTTACGGCTGTCTTATGGCCCTCGTTGAGCTGCCTCAGGGCCCGCACGCGCCCGGCTCCGGCCGCGAAAGCTCCCAGGCCACCCCCGGCGCCAGCGAGTGGATCTAGCGCCTGGCCAGGGCCTCCTTGTAGATCTCCACGGTCTTGGCGGCCACCGCAGCCCAGGTGAACTCGGCCAACGCCCGCTGCCGCCCGGCTTCCCCGTACTGCCTGGCCTGGGCGGGCGAAGCGAGGAGCCGGTTGACCCGATCGGCGATGCCGGCAACGAACTCATCGGGGCGCGCCGGAGCCCCAAAGGGGCCCCCACCGGGCTCGTAGGGCACCAGCAGCCCCGTAACACCCTCGACGACGATCTCGGGGATGCCTCCCACTGCACTCGCCACCACCGGGGCCCCGCAGGACATGGCCTCGACATTGGTGAGGCCGAACGGTTCATATATGGACGGGCACACGAACACGGCTGCGTGGCTCATGAGCTGTACCAGTTCCCAGCGAGGCAGCATCTCCTCGATCCAGAGCACACCGTGGCGCGCCGCCGCAAGGCGGGCAACCTGCGCCCGCACCTCTGCCTCGATCTCGGGCGTGTCGGCAGCTCCACCGCAGAAGACAACCTGGGCAGCGGGATCAAAGGCGTTCGCCGCCTCCAACAGGTAGGTGATGCCCTTCTGACGTGTCACCCGGCCGACGAAAAGGACGTAGGGGACGGCGGGATCGACACCCTGGCGCTCGAGACCGGCGGTCCCTGGGTCGGGAAAGAACTCATCTGGGTCGATCCCGTTGTGCACCACCCTTACTTTTGCGGGGTCGATGCCCGGGTATACCGCCACCACGTCGTCGGCCATGGCACGCGACACCGCTATCACCGCTTCGGCCTGCTCGATTGCGTTACGTTCGACCCAGCGCGACAGTTGATAGCCGGCTCCCAGCTGTTCTGCCTTCCACGGGCGCAGGGGTTCGAGGCTGTGCGTGGTCATCACGTGGGGTGTGCCGTAAAGGACCTGGGCCAGTTGACCGGCAAAGTTGGCGTACCAGGTGTGGCTGTGGACCAGGTCTGCGGAAGCAACGTCGGCGGCCATCCGGAGGTCGACTGACAGGGCACGCAAGGCGGCCCCTTTCCCGTCGTTGCCGAGCGCGTCCCACGGCTCGTAGCTCCCGGCCACTAATTCGCCGTCGCGAGGGCCGCCGAAGCAGTAGACGCCGACGTCCACGAGCTTGGCCAGCTCGCGCGACAGGTACTCGACGTGGACCCCAGCCCCCCCGTAGATTTCCGGCGGGAATTCGCGAGAAAGGAGGGCAACCCGGGTCACGCCACGACCTTTTCGCCTTTTCCTATCACGACGATGCCGGAAGCGGAAATGGTGAAATGGCTGGCGTCCATCTCCGGATCCGTGCCTACGCGGGCACCCGGTGCCACGGTCACGTTCTTGTCGATGATGGCACGGCGCACCACCGCCCCCTCACCGATAAGGGCCTGGTCCATGATGACCGAGTCCTCCACCAGTGCCCCCTGCTCCACAACGACTCCCGGCGAGATGACCGAATGGCGCACCGTGCCCCCGGAGATTATCGACCCTGCCGAAACGATCGAGTTGAAAGCCATTCCCGCACGGGTGGGCTCTTCGAAAACGAACTTCGCGGGCGGCAACTGCGGGATATTGGTGAAGATCGGCCATTCCCTGTTGTAGAGGTTGAAGGCGGGCTGCACTGCTACGAGGTCCATGCTCGAGTCGTAATAGCTGTCGAGGTTGCCCACGTCGCGCCAGTAACCTCGTTCTTTCTCGGTGCAGCCCGGCACATTATTGGTGTGAAAATCGTAAAAATGGGCGTCCCCGGTCTCGACAAAGCGCGGGATGATGTCCGCGCCCATGTCGTGGCGGCTGTTGGCGTCCTGGGCGTCTTCGCGCAGGGTGTCCACCAGTGCGCTGGCGGTAAAGATGTAGTTGCCCATCGAAGCAAGCAAATGCTCCCGCCCCGCAGCCACGGCGACGGGGTCAGGCGGCTTTTCGACAAAGCGCTTGATCTTGGTCCCCTTGCCTGGTTCGAGTATGCCGAAGGCGCCGGCTTCGCCGGCCGGGACCCCGATGGCGGCTACCGTGACCGCGGCACGCGTCTGGATGTGCTGAGCCAGCATCTGGCGGGGATCCATCCGGTAGATGTGGTCGGCCCCGAATACCAGGATGTAGTCCGGGCGCTCGTCGCCCACGATGTTGAGGTTCTGGTAAATGGCATCGGCCGACCCGGCGAACCACCAGGGCCCCCGCCTCATCTGGGCGGGGACTGGCGTCACGTAACTGCCCAGCAGTGTCGAAAAGCGCCACGTGCGGGTTATGTGCAGGTCGAGGCTATGGCTCTTGTACTGTGTCAGCACCACGACGTGCAACAGCCCGGCGTTGGCCAGGTTGGAGAGAGCGAAATCAATCAGCCGGTAGTGGCCGCCGAAAGGCACGGCGGGTTTGGCGCGGTCCAAGGTGAGCGGGAGGAGGCGCTTGCCCTCCCCTCCGGCAAGGATGATCGAGAGCACTTTGGCCACGGGGCAACGCTACTGCGCTCGGGAGGTACTATCAGCCTTTCGGGCTCGCCGGGCACGGGACCGTCCCCAGGAGCTAGTCTCCGGGGACGCGCCCGCCATCGCTTACGCGCTCCAGTACCGTCTCGCCGGTGCGGCCAAGAACGTCGTTGTGGGCATCGCTGTGGCCGTCTGCACGGCCCTCAGCCCGGCCGTTGTCGTGGCCGTTGTGGGAAGCGGCGACGGTGTGGTAACCGCCGCGGCGATCCCTCATGATGACGCCGCCAACAGGTCGCTGGACCGGGTGGGCGCCAGAACTCTGCAGTGCCAGGCAGGCGCGATAGGCGACAAAGCCGCCCACGATCGGTCCGATGATCGCCCCGTACTGGAGGATCTCGATAAGCAGCTCGAACGACATCTGCAGGTTGTTGCCGATGATGTCGGAGGCGCTTGCAAGGGTGAGGTCGGCGAAGAATACGAGTGCGGCCACGCCCAGAGCGGTGCGCAGGGGTTTGTCACGGGGCCGGTCCAGAAGGTTGTGCTCCCCGTAATCGCCGAACAGCCGCTTATCGATCCAGGGCCAGGCGTAGATGACAGCGAAGACCAGCCCGGGCAGGAGGATGCCGGGGAAGAACGGGTTAGCGATCTCATGGCCCAGGCTGCGGAACTCCCAGTGCGGCCAGAGCCGTAGAGAGCCGTCCAGCCACCCGACGTACCAGTCTGGTTGGGTGCCCGCGCTCGCCCTCGCCGCTGTGTAAGGGCCATAGATCCAGATCGGGTTGATCTGGACCAGGCCGCCAAGAGCGAAGATCACGGCGGCCACAAAGGTCAGGAGCGCGGTGGACTTGACTGCGTACTGGGGCCACAGCCGGCTGCCGACGATGTTCCGCTCTGTCTTGCCTGGCCCGGCGAAGTCGGTGTGCTTCTGGTGCCACAGGATGGCTAGGTGCCCGCCCAGGAGCCCGGTCAGGACAGCTGGGAACAGGAACTCATGGATGAGGAACAACCTCTCCAGAAAGGCTCCACTACCGGGGAAGGGACCTCCGAACAGGTCGAACGACGCCCACGTACCGACGAAGGGGATCGACTGGGTGATGGAGAAGACCACCCTGAGCCCAGAGCCCGAGAGAAGGTCGTCCGGCAGGGAGTAGCCCGAGAAGCCTTCGAGCATGGCCACCAACAGCAGCGTGACCCCCAGGGCCCAGTTGGCCTCGCGGGGACGGCGGAAAGCCCCCGTGAAGAATATGCGGCACATGTGGAACGCAATTGCGGCCATGAATATGTTGGCCGCCCAGTGGTGGGCCTGGCGCATCAACAGCCCGGCGCGCACGCTGAACGACAGGTTGATCACCGACTCGTAAGCCTGCGTCAACGACTGGCCGTCAAGTGGCTTGTATGGCCCGTGGTAGACAACCAGTGCGCTGGACGGCGTGTAGAACAGCGCCAGGTACACACCCGTCACAAGAAGGATCAGGAAGCAGTACATGGCAATCTCGCCGACCATGAAAGACCAGTGGTCGGGGAAGATCTTGTCCATCGCCAAGCGCAGCCACCGCGACGAACCCAGCCGGTCGTCCACCCAGTCCAGGGCCATTTCTTCGCGCTCGGATCTCTTGCGAGCGGCCCTGCGCTCCTGCGGGGTGGTCATATGTTCAGTCGCCCGACCTGTTCCAGAAGCCGGGCCCTACCGGCTCGACGAAATCGCTGAGGGCGACCAGGTAACCATCCGCTCGTACACCCAGGGGCAACTGGGGCAACGGCCTGGAAGCGGGGCCGAAGACCGGCTTGCAGTCCTGGAGGATGTTGAACGTCGACTGGTGGCAGGGGCAGATCAACTGCATGGAAATCACGTTGAACAGGCTGACGGCGCAGCCTGCGTGGGTGCAGATCTTGGAGAAGCAGACGATCCCGTCGGCCCCTGAGACCACCTCGAAACCCCCTTGCCCCTGACGGGCCTGGATCTGGCGGTCGCCGATGTTGAGCACGACGGCGGCGGAACTGGCGTCGTCTATATAGCCCTCAGGGAACACTGTCAGGATCCCGTCGACCATGATGTCATCGACCCGGATGGCACGGCCGTCTTCGGTCACCAGCCGGGCATAGGGGTACCACTTGGTGTGGTAGAGCGCCCGGCCTGGACGGGGGCCCAGCGAAGCGAGCGGCCAAATCAGCGCCAGGCCGAAAATGCCTCCCACGGGCACGAGGACCTTCTTCACCAGAAAACCCCGGCGGGACATCATGGCGTCGGTGCCCCGTGACAGTGACTCCACGACAGCTGCCCGGTCCCGGGGATCCGAGACGTGATGCCCTCGGCTCGCCGTGACGTCATGGCCCGGCAACAGGTAGCGGGCCCATAGCACCATGCCGGCCCCGAGGCTGCCCAGGGCGCCGGCCATGAGAGCCCCCTCGACCTGGGTCTGGCCACCGTTCCAGTAGAAGACCATCAGGCCGACGCCGCACAGTGCGGTGATGCCCCAGAAGCAGGCGATTACGTACTCCATCCGGCGCGCCCGCCACGGGTCTTCGCGCAGGGGGTACCAGGTGTCGTCCTGGTCGGGGGGGACGTCGTCTGGCCACGGCGTACCCGTCCCGGCCCCCTCCTCGGGACCGTGGGTGCCGGTGAAGACCTTCGGCGCCCGGGGTGGCGTCATACTCTCACCCACGGTTACCGATCAAGCGGGCGGCCACCAACAGGGCCCCGAGCCCGAAGACGATCCCGACGAAGCCCTCTGGTACGGGCCCGAAGTTGGCGATACCCAGGCCTCCCTGGCCAGGAGTGTGGCTTATGTAGGACACGTAGTCAGCGATGGCCGAGACTTCCTGGTTGCTGAGCTGGCCGGGGCCGAAGTTGGGCATCGGCCGGGGCCCGACCCTGATGGCTTCGGCGATCTCGGTTGGCGTGGCCTGGCGGAGGCTGGGGACAACGTACCCGTGGCTGAGCAGCCCCCCTGCGCCTGAGGCGTCGTGGCATTGTGCGCAGTTCAGTAGGAACAGCTGGTTGCCCTCTGACAGGGTCGGGCATGTGCCCGTCTCGGTGGCGCACGCCTTCACCACTACGGGCTTCGCCGGCCCAGGCGTCGCGTGCGCCACGTCGAGAGAATTGATATAGGCAACGATCTCGGCTATCTGCGTCCCATTGAAGTAAGGCTTGTGCGACACCGGCTCGGCAGTCGGAGAGTTGAGCGGCATCCGGCCGGTTGAGAGGAAGAAATCGACGGCCGCGGGGCCGACGTCCAGCAGCGCGGGGGCCCTGCCCCCTGCCGCTGCGGTGCCGTGGCACGACTGGCAGTGCAAGGCGTAGAGCGTCTGGCCCGCCGTCAGGGCAGCCAGCTGGGTGCCCGCCGGCCTTGTCCCCGCCCGTGTTTCCTGCGTCTGGGCGGGCGCTTGGCCCGACCAGGACAGTAGGGCAAAGAAGGCCAGGACAACCCCCACAAGCGCCGCCGGCCCGGCGAGCGCCGACCGGCCTGAATTGGCCAGAGGGCCCCGGCGCCCGGTGGACAGCGCTTGGTTCATCCCCGGTTGGTCGAGGGATCTCATTTGGTCGCTGGGAGCAGGAAGATCATCGCATACAAACCGACCCACACCACGTCGACAAAATGCCAGTAGTACGAGAGCATCTCGACGTGCGGGGCGCTGCGGTGCCCGCCAAATCGGATGCGGGGGTTGAGCGAGCGCAGGTACATGAAGATCATGGCCCCCAGGCCGCCGAGCACGTGCAGGAAGTGGATGCCGGTGAGGAGGTAGAACGCGCCGCTATAGGCACTCTGGCCGAGCGAGAAGTTGCGTGTCGCGTAGTCGACGACCTGCATGCCTTCAAAGATGGAGCCGAGCGCCCAGGTGAACGCCAGCCAGGTCCTGAACCCGGCAAGGTTGTTGCGGTGCACCTCCCGGACCGCCAGCTGCATCGTCCCCGAGGACAGCACCAGCACGACCGTGGCAACACCTACCGTCTTGGGGTCAACTGTGTCGTGGAACGGCGGCCACACGGGGGTGGCTGCCCGCAGGGTCAGGTAGGCGGCGAAAAGCCCACTGAAGAACATGAGCTCGGAAGCCAGCCAGACGATTGTGCCCACGTTGACCAGTGCCGGGCGGTAATCAGCAGGGTTGGGCGCCAGCACCGGCCGGGCCGGGCGCTCGGGGGCCGTGCTGATCGGCCCGGTGCTGATCGGCCCGGTGCTGATCGGCCCGGTGCTGATCGGCACGGTGCCGATCGGCGCAGTGCTGATCGGCGCAGTGCTGATCGCAGTCATGACCCTCGCTTTCTAGACAACCGGGCGCGGTATCGCGCAATCAACCGAACATGAGCATTTCGTCGGGCCCAACTTAGGCGGCTTGGGTGACCAAACGTACGCCAAAGTAGCCCGATTGGGCCATACGCTTGGCCCGTGGGACCTACAAGCGTGGGACTGACAGCTGGAGCGGCACCCGGGACAGCAGCCGGGTCGGGGGCCCTGGGCCGCGGCACCGAGTACCGCTACGACCACCCGGACGCCTGCGTGCTCGAAGCCTTCGATAACCCGCACCCCGGCTCCAACTGGGCAGTATCGCTGCTGTGCAGCGAGTTCACAAGCCTGTGCCCGGTCACCGGTCAACCCGACTACGGCCGGCTCCTGATCGACTACGTGCCCGGAGGCCGTTGTGTCGAAAGCAAGAGCCTGAAGCTCTATTTGATGCGGTACCGCAACGAAGGTGCCTTTCATGAAGACTGTGTGAACCGTGTGGCCGACGACCTGTTTGCCACTATCTCACCCCGTTACCTGCGTGTCTACGGCGACTTCAAGGCTCGCGGCGGCATCGCCATCAAGCCCCTGGCGGTGAGGTCCGCTCCCGATCTGGCCGACGGCGAAGAGGCGCTGTGCCTGAGCTTGCTTGCGCAGGCGGCCACCTGTGACCGCCTTCTGAGCTCCACCGCCGATTAGGCGCGAGCGGTTCAACGCGGTTGCGGTCAGGCGGCCCCGTGCCCCCCTCCCTGCAGAGCCGGGCCCGGCCATCGCCGGCGCGGGCGACTCCCCCGGCCCGTTCGCGCTCCCGCCTAGTGCTCGCGGCCACCGGTTTCGTCGTGTACGTGGGGTCGATCGCTGGCGCCAACTGGATGATCGCCCATATCGGCCACCAGGTCCAGGGAGCGCACGAACTCCCCGTCGGCTTCGGCCTGCAAGCGCCGTCGGGGGTCTACATGGCCGCGCTCACCTTTGTGGCCCGCGACATCGTGCAACGCCTGGCCGGCCTGCGGGCAGGGCTCGTTGCCATCCTCCTGGGCGCGGTGATCTCCTGGGGGGTCGCCAGCGCCGCGCTGGCCCTCGCATCGGGCGCCACGTTCCTGCTGTCGGAGTCGTGCGACTTCGCCGTCTACACACCCCTGCAGGTGAAGAACTTCCCCCTGGCTGTCGTGGGTTCAGGGCTGGTGAGCGACGGGGTCGATTCCACCGTGTTCCTGTTGCTGGCCGGCATACCGCTTTCGGTCGCGCTGCCCGGCCAGCTTGTGGGAAAGGCCTGGGTCGTGCTCGCCGGCGGCCTGTTGGCCGCACTGCTCCGGCGGACCGGTCCTTTCAAGACCCCCGCGTGACGGAGGGCGGGTACTTCACCTCCAGTAGGCAAAGACCGTGGGGGGGCGCTATCGGCCCGGCCGCGGCCCTGTCGCGAGCAGCCAGGACGGATGTCATCTCGCCCGCCTTGCGCCGGCCCAGGCCCACCTCGACAAGCATGCCGACCATCGAGCGGACCATCTGGTGGCAGAAGGAGGTGGCCTCGATCTCGAAGACGAGCTGGCTACCGCCAGCGTCGGACCAGTCGGCCCTCAGCACTCTGCGGACCTGGGCCCCCGCGCGGTTCTTGGGGGCACGGCAGAAGGACGTGAAGTCGTGCTCGCCCAGGAACACGTCGCTCGCTGCTTGCATGCCCCGCGTGTCCAGGACGGTCGGGACATGCCAGACCAGGCCCGCTCGGAACGGATCTGGCCATGTGGTGCAAAGCAGGCTGTAGCGGTACCGGCGCGACAGGGCCGAGCGTCGCGCGTCGAAACCCGGGGGTGCCCATTGGACCTCGCGAACGACCACCGACGGGGCGAGCATCTTGTTGACCGACCGCTGGAGGCGTTCGAGATCGGCAGTCAGGCTGACGTCGAGGCTCACCACCTGGCCCCAGGCGTGGACACCAGCGTCGGTGCGCCCGGCGCACGTGAGCTCGACGGGGTGGCGAAGGACCCGCTCGATGGCGTCACCCAGGACGCCGGCGACCGTAGTCACACCCGCCTGGAGCGCGAACCCATGGAACGGAGTCCCCACGTAGGCGACCACCAACCGGAGCCGGCGGTACCCCGAAGGCCCAGGCCCCCGGGGCCCTGAGCTCGAAGGCTCGGGGCCCGAAGCCCCGGCACTCCATAGCTCCGGGCTTGAGGGGTCAGACGAGTTCGATGCGGGCCATGGGAGCGTTGTCGCCATGCCTGGGCCCGAGTTTGAGGATCCGCGTGTAGCCACCAGGCCGTTCAGCGTAACGCGGCGCGATCTCCGTGAACAGCTTGTGGGCCATGTCCTTGTCACCTATGAAGGCCACAACCTGGCGCTGGTGCTCGACACCGCCTTTCTTGGCCTTGGTCAGGCACTTTTCGAACACCGGCCGCAAGGCCTTAGCCTTGGCCTCCGTGGTGACGAGGCCCTCGCCGGCGATCAGGGAGGCCACCAGGTTGCCCATCATGGCCTTCTGATGTGCGGCGTCGCCGCCGAACCGGCGGCCTTTCTTGGGACGGCCAGGAATTCCAGACATTTCTTATTGCCCTTGCTTGCCACGTAGCGAGAGGCCTCGCTCGTCAAGTTTTTGGAGGACTTCATCGAGGGACTTCTGGCCGAAGTTAGTGATTGCCAGCAGGTCGTCCTCGGTTTTGGAGACAAGCTCGCCGACCGTGTTTATCTGCGCCCTTTTCAGGCAGTTGCGCGGCCGCTCAGAGAGGTCCAGGTCTTCGATAGGTAGGTCGAGATCCGGTGAACCACTGCCCACTCCGGCGACCTCTCCGAGCACCAAGCCCTGAGGCGCCTCACTCATGTCAGCCACTAGCCCGAACAGCGAGCGCAACGTGCTCCCTGCGGAGGCGAGCGCTTCCCGGGGGGTTATCGACCCGTCGGTGGTGATGTCCAGGACGAGGCGGTCAAAATTGGTCGACTGCTCGACGCGGGCGGGCTCGACCGAAAAGGAGACCAGTCGGATCGGAGAGAAGATGGAGTCAACGGGGATTATCCCGATGGTGGTGGACCGCTTGTTGTGCTCGGCTGGCACGTAGCCGCGGCCACGCTCGACTGTGATATCGCAGGCGAGCCGGCCCTTCCCGTTGAGGGTCGCGAGCGTCAGGCCCGGGTTGAGGATCTCCACGTCGGCAGTCGTCTGGATGTCACCGGCAGTGACCGTGCCAGGCACCCGGGAGTCGAGACGGAGCGTCACCGGCTCGTCTGTCTCGACCCGCAGGACGATGTCCTTGAGGTTGAGGATGATATCAGTGACATCTTCCTTGACGCCGGGAAGCGTAGTGAACTCATGCAGGGCGTCATCGAAACGTACCTGGGTGACGGCGGCGCCGGGTATCGATGACAACAGCGTCCGCCTCAGGGACACACCGAGAGTGTGGCCGAACCCGGGCTCCAGTGGCCCGATAGCAAATCGCTGGCGGTTGTCCTCTTCGTCGCCCAGCACTTCGACTGAGGGGCGTTGGATGATAAGCATTGCGGGGCCCTCCTGGCGGAGCGTTACTTGGAAAAGAGTTCGACGATCAGCGATTCGCGCACGGGAGCGTCGATTTGCTCGCGGACAGGCAGGTCGCGGACAGTGACCTCAAAACCCTCCGCGCCGGGATCTAGCCATTGCGGGATCTGACGGCCCAAGGTATCGAGGTTGTGGCGGACAACGATCATGCCGCGTGCCTTCTCCTTGAGGGCGACGACGTCGCTGCGCCGCACGCGGTAGGAGGGTATGGTGACGCGCTTCCCGCTGACCAGGACGTGACCGTGGCGCACCAGCTGGCGGGCCTGGGACCGGCTGGCGCCCCAGTTGGCTCGGAACACGACATTGTCCAGGCGCAGTTCGAGCATGCGGAGCAGGTTCTCGCCGGTGATGCCCTGTTGCCGGTTGGCCTCTTCGTAGTAGTTGCGGAACTGCTTTTCGAGCACCCCGTACATGCGGCGCGCCTTCTGCTTCTCACGCAGCTGGGTGAGGTACTCAGAGCCCTGGCGGGCGCGGTCCCGTCCGTGGTCACCAGGCGGGTAGGGCCGCCGCTCGATAGGGCATTTGACGGAGTCGCACTTAGGGCCCTTCAGGAACAGCTTCATCTTCTCGCGCCGGCACAGACGGCAAACCGGGCCAATGTAACGTGCCATGCCTTAGACCCTCCGCCGCTTCTTCGGGCGGCAACCGTTGTGCGGGACCGGCGTGACGTCCTTGATCCCGGCGATCTCGATCCCTGTGTTCATTATCGAGCGCACCGCCGTTTCACGGCCTGAGCCGGGCCCCTTCACAAGGACGTCAACCTTGCGGACCCCGTGCTCCATGGCCCGTTTGGCGCAAGCTTCGGCGGCCAGCTGAGCAGCAAAGGGTGTCGACTTCCGAGAACCCTTGAAACCGACGTTGCCGGCCGACGCCCAGGCCAGGACGTTGCCGTCCAGGTCGCTGATGGAAACGATGGTGTTGTTGAACGAACTCTTGATGTGCGCCACACCGTAGCTGACGTTCTTGCGCTCGCGACGACGGGGGCGCCGCCCGCCTGGTTTGGGTTTTGGCATCTTCTAGTGCTTCCTCAGCTTCTTCTTGCCAGCCACGGTCTTCTTCGGGCCTTTCCGTGTCCTGGCATTGGTGTGGGTCCGCTGGCCCCGCACCGGAAGGCCACGCCGATGCCGAATGCCCTGGTAGGAGCCAATCTCGATCTTGCGCTTGATGTCTTGGGCCACGTCCCGCCGGAGGTCGCCTTCGACCTTCAGATTGGCGTCTATCCAGGCCCTGAGCTTGGCTACTTCCTCGTCGGTCAGGTCCCGCACGCGGGTGTCAGGGCTTACGCCCGTCGCAGTGCACACCTGGTTGGAGGTCGTGCGGCCGATGCCGTAGATGTAGGTAAGCGAGATCTCGAGACGCTTCTCCCGTGGGATGTCCACGCCGGCTATTCGCGCCATGCCCTACCCCTAACCCTGCCGCTGCTTGTGGCGAGGGTTGGTGCAGATCACTATGACGCGGCCGTGGCGGCGGATCACTTTGCAGTTCTCGCAGATCGCTTTGACACTGGGGCGTACTTTCACAGGGTCTACCTCGGCTTATAGGGTCTTGGGTAAGACCCCCTTCGGAGTGCCTTGCCCGTTGAGGCAGGCACGAGGCGCTCGTGGGCGCACGCACCTAGCCCCGCTGGGGACGGGCTAACATATTAGCGCACCGGCTGCTTACCGTCCAAGCGCCGGCTCCCACAGGGCTGTGGGGCGCGACCCGCTGAGCTATGAGGCGAGGGTCAGTACCTCTGGCCCGTTGTCCGTAACCGCGATGGTGTGCTCGAAATGGGCCGACAGGCTCCCGTCGGCGGTCACCACTGTCCAGCCGTCCTCAAGCTGGACGGTGTCGGCGCTACCGATGTTGACCATGGGCTCGACGGCGAAGACCATGCCGGTCCGCAGTTTGGGGCCGGGCTGCCCTGGCCAGTAGTTGGGGACGGCCGGCTCCTCGTGCATCTTGGTGCCGATGGCATGGCCCACATAACCCCGTACCACCGAAAACCCGGCTCCCTCGGCCACGGTTTGGACCGCGAAACCCACGTCGTGGAGGAAGTTGCCCTCGACAAGCTGTCCAATGCCTGCCACCAGGCTCTCTTCGGTGACCTTCAGCAGCTTCTCGGTCAAGGCCGGGACGTCGCCGACGGCAACGGTCACAGCCGCATCACCGTGATAGCCCTGGACGATCGCGCCACAGTCGAGCGAGATGATGTCCCCTTCTTCGAGGACGTAGCCCCCGGGTATCCCGTGGACGATGACATTGTTCGGAGACGTGCAGATCACGGCAGGGAAACCGTGATAGCCAAGGAAGTTGGACCGCGCTCCCCGCCGTTCGAGCACCTCGCGTGCCACCTGGTCGAGCCGGGCGGTAGTCGTGCCCGGCCGACAGGCCTCCGAGGTCGCCTGCAGCATCTCGGCCACCACCCGACCTGCCTTGCGCATCTTGGCTATCTCGTCCGGCCGGCGCCTCATACCATTCCCAGGCTAGCGAACGAGCGTGTTACGGCACCCTCGAGCCGCCTAGGACCTGAGGGCACCGGCGACAGCGCCAATCACCCGGCTGGCGATTTCATCGGGGTCGCCGACAGCGTCAATCGCGGCCAACAAGCCCCGCTCCCGGTACCAGTCGATTAGAGGGGCAGTGTCGGACTCGTATATCTCAAGCCTCCGGCGGATAGCTTCCTCGGTGTCGTCGTCGCGCTGGACGAGGTCGCCCCCACAGGCGTCGCAGACGCCAGGCACCTCGGACGGGCTGTTGACGAGGTTGTAGTTGGCGCCGCAGCCGCGGCAGACGCGCCGGCCTGCCATGCGCCGCACCACTTCATCGGTGCTCACTTCCAGGTCGACGGCGAGGTCGATGCCCCGGGGACCGGCCATCTCGGCCAGAGCCTCAGCCTGGCTGACATTGCGAGGGAAGCCGTCAAGTACGAAACCGGCCGGCGCGTCGCGGCCGAACAGGTGCTCCCGTACTACCTCCACCACCGTGCTGTCCGGGACGAGCTCGCCCCTGTCCATGTAGCCCTGGACCATGGCCCCGAGCTCCGACTCCGCCTTGACCGCAGCCCTGAAGGCATCCCCGGTGGACACGTGGGGGACACCTACAACCGCGCTCAGACGGGCAGCCTGGGTACCCTTGCCTGATCCTTGCCGGCCCAGGACGACGATCCGGGCGTTGCATTCCGGGCCAAACTGCTGCCTTGTCATCGCAAGAACCCTTCGTAGTTGCGCAACATGAGCTGGCTGTCCACCTGCTGCATGGTCTGCAGGGCCACTCCGACGGCGATGAGAAGAGTCGTGCCGGCGAAGGGGTAGTTCTGGATGTTCCAGATGGCCAGGACGATGGACGGCAGGAGTGCGACCAGCGTGAGGAACAACGCGCCCGGGAAGGTGACCCTGTAGAGGATGTTCTGGAGGTGACGCTCCGTGGGGAAGCCGGGGCGGATACCAGGTATGTAGCCGCCTTGTTTTCGTATCACCTCGGCTTGCTGGTGAGGGTCGAAAGTGATGCTGGCATAGAAGTAGGCGAAGACAAGGATGAGCCCGCCGTAGAGCAGGACGTAGACCATGTTGCTCGGTTGAGCCAGGTGTTGGCTTATCCAGGTCTGGACGTCCTTGCCCCAGCCGGTGCTCGGGAAGACGTTGGAGATGAGGATGGGGAAGTACAACACGGACGCAGCAAAGATGATCGGCACAACACCGCCGGTATTGAGCTTCATGGGGATGTACGTACTTTGGCCCCCGTACATTCGCCGCCCGACCACTCTCTTGGCAAACGTCACGGGTATCCGCCGCTGGCATAGCTCGACGAACACGATCGCCACCAGGAAGCACAGCGCCAGGGCGAGCAGGAAGCTGAACTTGGGGGCGCCGGCTGACTTGAGCAGGGCATCGCCCTGACTGGGCAGGCCCGAGATCACGTTGGTGAAGATCAGGACCGACATGCCCTGGCCTATGCCCCGTTGAGTGATCAGCTCAGCGAGCCACATGACTACGACCGTCCCACCTGTCATCGTCAGTACGATCAACAGGACCCTGGGGATGGTGAAATCAGGGATGAGGTCCACGTTGAGCGGGGTCCCCCCGATCAGGCCGCCCCCGCCATGGTGGAACGCATAGGCGAGGCCCGTCGACTGCATGATTGCCAGGGCGATGGTCATGTAGCGGGTCACCTGGGTCAGCTTGCGCTGGCCACTCGGGCCTTCCTCCCGCCACTCCTCGAACTTGGGTATGACCACCATCAAGAGCTGGATGATGATCGAGCTCGTGATGTAGGGCATGATCCCGAGCCCGAACACCGCCATCTTGGTCAGGGCGCCGCCCGAGAACAGGTTGAGGTAGGCGATGACACCGCCCTTGTTGGCAGCGGTGGCCAACGACTGAACAGCATTGAAGTCGATGCCGGGGCAGATGATGTTGTCGCCCAACCTGTACACCCCGATGATGAACAGGGTGAAGAGGATCTTGTTGCGCAGGTCCCCGATCAGGAACGCAGCTTTCAGATTTCGGACACTGGTCGGCATTGGCATGGCAGCGGCCTCGAACTACTCCTCTATCCTAGATTGTCCCCGGTCGGCCCTCGGTCGGTCCTAGCGGTTCCCTGGCGTTACTGTAATGTCCTTAGTCCTAGCAGCCTGCGTTACCGGCTGGTGAGCGCGTTGCCCTTGGCCGGCGGGCGGCCGTGGCCGAATGGCGGCGGCAGGATGCTGACGGTACCCCCGGCGGCTTTGATCGCCGCCACAGCAGAAGCGGAGAAGGCATGCGCGGACACATTCACCCGTCGCGTCAGTTCGCCGTCACCCAGCACCTTCACCATGCCCCGTTTGTGGACCAGGCCCACCTCGCGCAGCACCTCGGGGTTGACCTCGGATGCCCCCAACTGCTCGAGAGCCTCCAGGTTGACGATGGCGTACTCCACGCGGAACGGGTTCTTGAAGCCCTTCAGCTTCGGGATCCGTTGGGTTAGGGGCAGCTGGCCGCCCTCGAAACCTGGCTTGGGATTGTCGCGAGCGCCGGCACCCTTCGTGCCACGGCCCGCCGTCTTGCCGCCCTTGCCGGCTATGCCGCGCCCCACGCGCCGGCGCGCCCGTTTCGAACCTGGAGCGGGCTGGAGGTCATGGATCTTCACTTTGCAGCCCCCTGCACTGATGGCGGTTCGTACGGGCGCACCTCGATGAGGTGCGTGACGCGCGCGACCATGCCCCGGATCTCGGGACGGTCCGGCAGCACTCTCTCACGCCCGATCCGCCCGAGGCCAAGGGCCCGAAGGGTCCCCCTGTGCTTGGGCTTGCTGCCAATGGCGGAACGGACCTGCTTGACATGGATCTGGCCTTCTGACATCACGCCACCTCGATGGGCACATGCGGGGCGCGCTGAGCTTCCTCATAGGCACGCAGCACTCCGGCCGGGGTCACTTCTTCGGGTGAGAGGCCGCGGCGGCGGGCGACCTCGTCCGGCCGCATGAGCGCCCGGAGGCCAGCCATGGTTGCCTGGGCCACGTTGATGCTGTTGGAAGAGCCGAGGGACTTGGCGACCACGTCGTGGACGCCGGCGAGCTCGAGTATGGGCCGGGCCGCGCCGCCGGCGATCACGCCGGTCCCGGGAGCAGCCGGTTTCAACAGGACCCGGCCGGCACCCGCTTCACCTATCACGGGGTGAGTGATGGTTGAACCGGCCAGCGGGACCTTGCAGAGTCCCTTCTTGGCTTCCTCTATGCCCTTCTGGACGGCCAGGCCAGCTTCCTTGGCCTTGCCGTACCCGAGGCCCACGGTGCCCACACCGTCACCAATCACCATCAGCGCGGCAAAGCTGAACCGACGGCCGCCCTTTACTACCTTGGCGACGCGGTTGACCTTGATCGTGCGGTCCTGGTACTGCTGCTGTTCAGCCATTGTCTAGAACTCCAGTCCGGCTTCTCGCGCTGCATCCGCCAATGAGGCGACTCTCCCGTGGTAGAGGAAACCGCCGCGATCAAAAGCTACCTTGGTTACGCCGGCGGCCTTGGCCCTGTCTGCCACCAACTTGCCCACGGCGGCGGAAGCGGTCCGGTTGCCCGTGACCCCCGCCGCTCGCACGGTCGCCTCGAGGGACGAAGCGGCAACAAGGGTACGGCCCGAGGTGTCGTCGATCACCTGGGCCACAACATGGCGGTTAGAACGGAAGACGGCTAGCCGGGGCCGCTGCGGGGTACCGTTCACCTTCTTGCGGACCCGGTTGTGGCGCCGGGCGCGGGCGCTCTGCTTGTCTTTGACGCTGCTCATATCTCTTCCCCAGGGCTCATGCTCTCTTCCACCGGGCTAATACCCTTCCTCACTTGGCAGCCTTACCGGCCTTGCGCCGGACGACCTCGCCTGCGTAACGCACGCCCTTGCCCTTGTAGGGCTCCGGCGGCCGGAGCTTGCGGATCTTGGCCGCCACCTCACCCACCACTTGCTTGTCGCTCCCGCGAACCGTTATGCGGGTCGGTGCCGGTACTTCGAAAGTGACGCCTTCGGGCGCCTCGACCGTCACAGGGTGGCTGAAACCCAGGGCGAGCTCGACCGTCGCCGGCCCTTTGGGGGTAACGCGGTAACCTACGCCGACGATCTCCAGGTTCTTGGCAAAGCCGGTTGTCACCCCGACCACCATGTTGTTCACCAGGGTGCGCGTGAGCCCGTGCAATGAACGGCTACGCCGTTCGTCGTCAGAGCGCTCGACCAGCAGCACCTGGCCGTCCTGGCGCACGGTGATGTCGCCGGCAACGTCGTGGCTGAGCGAGCCCAGTGGCCCGGTTACCTTTACCGAACAACCATCGAGCGCGACCTTGACACCGGCGGGCACTGGGACCGGGGCCCTTCCTATTCGGGACATGCTGTGCTCCTCAACTCACTCACCACTCGGATCACTCACCACGGCGGGCTCAACCACGGTCCGGTTCACCAAACGAAACAGAGGACTTCGCCGCCCATGCGGCGCTTGCGGGCTTCACGGTCGGTCATCAGCCCCTGGCTGGTGGACAGCACAGCGACACCGAGCCCGCCGAGGACCCGCGGCAAGCGGTCGGCCCCGGTGTACACGCGCAGGCCGGGTTTTGAAACACGCCGCAGGCCCGAGATTGTCCGGGTCCGGTCCGCCGCGTACTTCATTGTCACTTCCAGGAAGCCGCCAGGCCGCTTGTCATCGCTCACGACCTTGAAGTCGGCAATGTAGCCCTCATGCACCAGTATGGCGGCCAACGCCTCCTTCAGCTTGGAAGTCGGCATCCGCACGGTGTCGTGGTGGGCCACGTTCGCGTTGCGCAACCGGGTCAGCATGTCAGCGATGGGGTCAGTCATCGTCATGTACGCGTACCTCCTACCAGCTCGACTTGGTGACGCCGGGTATCTCGCCCGCATGGACGAGTTCACGCAGGCAAATACGGCAGAGCCCGAACTTGCGCAGTACGGAGTGCGGCCGACCACAACGCCGGCACCGGGTATAAGCCCGGACCTTGAACTTCGGTTTGCGCTGCGCCTTGATTACTAGAGCCTTCTTGGCCATGTCGCTCCTAAGCCTGACTCAGGACCAGTGGGGGGGAAGGGCGCATCAGGCGGCACCTTCTTTGCGGAAAGGAAAACCAAATGCGTCCAAGAGGGCGCGGCCTTCGTCGTCTGTCCTGGCCGTGGTCACTATGCACACGTCCATGCCCCTGGGCGCGTCGATCTTGTCGTAGTCGATCTCTGGGAATATCAGCTGTTCGTTGACCCCGAAGGTGTAGTTGCCCCGGCCGTCAAACCCCTTCGGCGACAGCCCACGGAAGTCACGGATCCGGGGAATGGCCAGCGAGATGAGCCGGTCAAAGAACTCCCACATCCGGTCGCCCCGCAACGTCACCTTGGCCCCTATGGCGTTGCCCTGGCGCAGCTTGAAGGCGGCGATTGACTTCTTGGCTTTGGTCACAATCGGCTTCTGGCCACTTATCAAAGTGAGGTCCCGGACCGCTCCGTCGAGGAGCGAGGGCTGGGCGACCGCCCGTCCCACACCCATGTTCAGCACGATCTTTTCCATCCTGGGCACGAGCATCGGGTTGGGCAGCCCCAATTGACGCTGAAGAGCGTCGTGTACCTCAGTGGCGTAACGGGTGCGCAGGCGGGGCGCTTCAGCGGCGCGCGCCGGCTTGCCGGGCGCAGCCTTCAGCGACGCCCCTGCCTTGCTCGCCCCAGCTCGCCCCGCAGGTGCGGCGTTAGGCGCCGGCCCTTTGCGCGGAGAAGTCGAGCGGGCGCCGCCCTTGCCGCCCTTGCCGCTGGCTTTGCCCGCCGGGGCCTTGCCTCCCTTGCCCGGCGAACCCTTGCCGGCGGGCGACATCAGAGGCCCTCGCGGCAATGGGCGCATACCCTGCGCTTGCTGCCGTCATCTGCGAGCTCGTAGCCGACGCGGGTGGGCGCGTGCTCCTTGGGGCAGATCAACGCCACAACCGAAACGGGCACGGCCAGGTCTTTTTCGATGATGCCTGCTCGCTTGCGGACCTGAGTCGTGCGCTGGTGGCGCTTCATGCGGTTCACACCCTCTACGACGACCTGCGCCTTGCGGGGCAGGGCGCGCACGACTTCGCCGCGCTTGCCCTTGTCCTTGCCCGACAGGACGATCACATGGTCGCCCCTGTGGATTTTCATGCTTACAAAACCTCCGGTGCGAGCGAGATGATCCGCATGAAGCGCTTGTCTCGCAGCTCCCTGCCTACTGGCCCGAAAATCCGCGTCCCCCGAGGTTGCAGCTGGTCGTTGATCAAAACAGCCGCATTCTCATCGAAACGGATATAACTCCCATCAGGGCGGCGCTTCTCTTTCCTCGTCCTGACCACAACGCACTTCACGACATCGCCCTTCTTCACATTGGCCCCGGGGATGGCGTCTTTCACCGTGGCCACAAAGATGTCCCCTATGGAGGCGTAGCGCCTTCGCGAACCCCCGAGCACCTTGATACATAGGACCTCGCGAGCACCGGAATTATCGGCGATGCGAAGCCTTGTCTCTTGCTGGATCATCGCGTCTCCTACCGGGCTCGCTCGAGGACCTGTTCAACCCGCCACCTCTTCAGTTTCGACAGAGGACGGGTTTCGGACAGGCGTACGCGGTCGCCGATCCTCACATCATTGGCTTCGTCGTGAACGTAAAGGCGTTTTGTCCTCTGGACCGTCTTGGCGTAGCGAGGATGACGGACCCGCTCCACGACGAGGACGACGGCCGTGCGGTCCATTGCGTTGGAGGCCACTATTCCCTCGCGGACCTTCCGGCGGCCCCTGCTCTCCTGGTTGACTTCCTTGGGCCGGTCTGCAGAGCCAGTCCCCGCCATCAGCGTGCCGCCTTTCTTGTGCCCGCACCGGTGGCAGCGCCCGCCACCATGCGCTCGTGCTGGAGGGTCAGCGCTCGCGCCACCTCGCGTTTGACGGTGCCGAGGCGGGACGAGTTGTCCTGTTTGCCCATGGCCAGTTGAAAACGCAGCTGGAACAGCTCCTCCTTGGACTCAGCCAGGTGGTGCGCCAGCTCGTCATCGTTCATCTTCCGAAGCTCAGCGGAGCGGGTCATCTAAACCTCGACCTCTTCTTGATGGGCGCGGGTCACAAAGCGCGCCTTGATAGGCAATTTCTGGATGGCGCGCTCCATCGCGGAGCGAGCGAGCGCCTCTGAAACGCCGGCGATCTCGAACATGACCCGACCAGGGCGGATAACGGCGACCCAGAACTCCGGGTTGCCCTTGCCCGAACCCATGCGGGTCTCGGCGGGCTTGGCCGTGACCGGCTTGTCTGGGAAGATGCGGATCCACACTTTGCCACCGCGCCGCACGTGGCGGGTCATGGCAATACGGGCGGCTTCGATCTGGCGTGCTGTCACCCACCCAGGTTCCATCGCCTGAATCCCGTAGTCGCCAAAGGTCACTTCGGTGCCACCCTTGGAAAGGCCGGCCATGCGGCCTCGCTGCTGCTTGCGGTGTTTGACTTTGCGAGGCATCAACATGGCGGCTAATCCCTCGGGAAGTGAGGCGTCTCGTGGTGATCGCCCCGGGTCCGGCGCTCTATCTCTTCTTCCTCCTGAAGCAGTCTCTCCAGTTCGGGGTCGACGGGCACGATCTCACGGTCGGGGACCACAGCGGGCTCCCGGTCTGGAGCAGTGTCGGGGATGCTGTCAGCGACGACATCGGGGATGGCAGGGACTGGCGGAGCGGTCCCAGGCTCACCCATTTCGGGGCGCCGGCGCCCGCCGCCAGCGCTCACGACCCGGCGCGGGCCACCAAGGCCGGAAGCTTCCCCGACCGCCATCGCCGCTTCGCGGCTTATCTTGTCCTCCGTCGAAACCTTGTAGGGGAGGATGTCGCCCTTGTAGATCCAGACCTTCACGCCAATGCGCCCGTAGGTTGTCTTTGCCTCCCGGAAGCCGTAGTCGATGTCAGCCCGCAAGGTGTGCAGAGGTACGCGGCCCTCACGGTAGGACTCCCGGCGGGACATTTCAGCACCCCCAAGCCGGCCTGAGCACTGCACGCGGACACCAAGGGCGCCCGCCTTCTGGACCGTCTGGACCGTGCGCTTCATCGCCCGCCTGAAGCTCACCCGGCCTGCCAGCTGGTCGGCGATGCCCTGAGCCATCAAGGCGGCATCCAGCTCGGGTTGTTTGATCTCCTGGATGTTGAGCTGGACCTTCGGGTTCTTGGTTATCTCCGCCAGGCGCGTGCGCAACCTGTCGGCCTCTGCCCCCCGTCGCCCGATGACGATGCCGGGACGAGCGGTGTGAACGTCTATGCGGAGACGGTCGCGGGTGCGCTCGATCTCGACACGGCTGACGGCAGCACGCTCAAGCTCCGTATTGAGGTAATCCCGGATGTGGATGTCCTCGATTAGGTAGTCCTGGTACTCGCGATCTGTGAACCACCGAGATTTCCAGTCGGTCGTGTTACCCAGGCGGAACCCGTACGGGTTGACCTTCTGACCCATTAGTTGCCCTTCTCTTCTTCGCCGGCGTCGGCGATCCCAACTTCGAGCGCGCCACTTTGGTCTTGCTCAGCAGCCGCGCCGGACAGGGCCTCATCAGCTGTGGTCGCCTCTTCGGGTGTGGTCGCCTCTTCGGCAGCACCGGTGGCTTCGGGGTGCCGGCGTTGACGCCGGCTGGCGCCCTCAGTACTCTCCGCGCGTGCCCGACGGGTGGCTTCCACGCGGCGTGCCCGCATGGCGAGGTTCTCCGCCCGTCGCCTAGCCTGCAACCGGGCCAGCTGCGATTCGGGCATACGACTGACAATCACGGTTATGTGGCTAGAGCGCTTGCGGATCCGTGTCGCCCGGCCGCGCGCCCGGGGGCGCCACCGCTTGGCCGTCGGGCCCTCGTCGACATAGCAGGCCGATACGTAAAGCTCCTCAGCGTCCTGGGCATCGTTGTTCGTGGCATTGGCAACGGCGGACTGCAGCACCTTGCCCACCAGGATGGCGGCGTCCCGATCGACGAAGCGCAGCAGGTCGGCGGCTTCGTGCACCGGTTTGCCCCGGATGATGTCGATGACCTCGCGCACCTTGTAGGGGCTCATCCCGGCCCAGCGCAGCACCGCCCGGGTACCCTCTCGCTCATTGGTCTTGGGACCGGGCATCAGCGCTTCCCCTGTCGCTCTTGTCCGGCGTGGTAGCGGAACGTCCTCGTCGGAGCGAACTCACCCAGCTTGTGGCCAACCATCGACTCGGTGACATAGACAGGGACATGCTTGCGACCATCGTGGACTGCGATGGTGTGGCCGACCATGTCCGGGATGATCGTCGACCGGCGCGACCAGGTCTTGACGACCCGCTTCTCGCTGCGACTGTTCAGGTCGTCGACCTTGCGCAACAGGTGCCCGTCGACGAACGGGCCTTTCTTCAAGCTACGGGGCATCGCTACCTCCTGGCGCCGCGACCGCGACGGCGGCGGATGATCAAGCGGTCGGAGGGCCGATGGGCGTGACGGGTGCGGCCTTCGGGACGGCCCCAGGGAGACACCGGATGGCGCCCACCGGAAGACTTGCCTTCACCACCGCCGAGAGGATGGTCCACCGGGTTCATCGCCACGCCACGGGACTGAGGCCGAACGCCCTTCCAGCGGTTGCGGCCCGCCTTGCCGACCTTGATGAGCTCAGCTTCGGCGTTGCCGACCTCACCGATGGTCGCACGGCAGTCGATCGGCACGCGGCGCATCTCGGTCGACGGGAGCCGCAGAGTGGCGAAATCGCCTTCCTTGGCTACGAGTTGCACGCTGGAGCCGGCACTGCGAGCAAGTTTGCCCCCGCCACCGGGCTTGAGCTCGACATTGTGCACAACTGAACCCACCGGGATGAACCGCATGGGGAGCGCGTTGCCGGGCCGTATCTCGGCACCCTGACCGCTGCGCAGGACATCGCCCACGGACACCTTGGCGGGGGCCAGGATATAACGCTTCTCTCCATCGTGATAGTTCAGGAGGGCGATACGGGCGTTGCGATTGGGGTCGTACTCGATAGTGGCCACCGTCGCAGGGACATCATCCTTGGCGCGCTTGAAATCTACGAGCCGGTACTGGCGCTTGTGGCCCGCTCCGGTGTGGCGAGCGGTGATGCGGCCGTAGGCATTACGCCCGCCCGTACTCGGTTTGGGCACGGTGAGAGACCGCTCGGGTCGGTCCGTCGTGATCTCAGTGAACGCCGAGACAGTCTGGAACCGGCGGCCGGCACTGGTAGGTTTGCGGGAACGAAGCATCGGTAGTCCCCTCAGCTGGTCTCGAACAACGGGATCGTGTGGCCAGCTACGAGCGTCACAAAAGCTCGCTTGGTGTCCGGCCGCTTGCCGAAGCTGGCCTGGCGGCGGTTGCGCTTGCGCTTGCCCGGTCGATTGAGCGTATTGACCTTCGCGACCTTGACGCTGAAAATACGTTCGACGGAGCGGCGGATCTCGATCTTGTTGGTCGCGGTGGGGACGACGAAGATGTATACGCCCTTTTCACTGAGGGCATAAGACTTCTCCGAGACGACAGGCCGGACGATGGCCTGGCGGGGATCTTCCATCAAGCCTCCTCTGCCTCTTCGTTGGCACCTGCAACCTCGTCCAGGCCGGCACCGGTAGCCTCGGGCTCGGTAGCCTCGGGCTCGGTAGCCTCGGGCTCAGCGGTCCTAGGAGCCGGCAGCACGGCCTCAGCCGCGGGAGCGCCGAGCCTGGGGGCCGCCACCGCTTCAGACCAGGCGTTGTTACCGGGGATGGTCCGGCGCGTGAAGATGACGACGTCTGAACACAGCACGTCGTAGGCGGCGAGCTCCCCCGTCAGCAACAGGTCGACCTCGGGAAGGTTGCGGAAGGATTTGTAAGCCTTCTCGTCTTCCCTGGACAAGACTACAAGCGGTCGACCAGCAACACCGAGCGCCGCCAGTGCGGCGCGGGCGGCCTTCGTGCTCGGGGCATCGAAGTCCCATTCGTCGACGACAACCACCTGGCCCGAGTTGGCGCGGTCCGACAGAGCGCCCCGTAGAGCTGCCTGCACCATCTTGCGGGGCGTTCGCTGCCGGTAACCGCGGGGCTTGGGGCCGAGGGCAACGCCCCCGCCGGTGTAGTGGGGGGAGCGGGTACTGCCCTGGCGAGCGCGGCCGGTGCCCTTCTGCTTGAACGGCTTGGCTCCTCCACCGGATACCTCAGCCCTGGTCTTGGTGCTCTGCGTACCCCTACGGGCAGCGGCCAGCTGAGCCGTCACCACCTGGTGCATGACAGGCACGTTGAGTTGCACGGCAAAGACCTCCGGGTCGAGGTCGACGGTGCCGGTGACCTCCCCGGTCTTCGCGCGTACGTCCAAATGAGCTGTCACTTGCCCCCCTTGACCGCGTCACGGATCAGCACAAGCCCACCTCGCGGTCCTGGCACTGCCCCCTTCAGCAAGAGCAGGTTGCGCTCGGCGTCAGCGGAGACGACCTCGAGGTTGAGCGTGGTTACTCGTTCGTTACCCATGCGGCCCGCCATCCGGGCCCCCTTGAAAACCCGGGCTGGGGTAGCACAGGCCCCGACCGAACCAGGCGCGCGGTGGTGCTTGTGATTGCCATGGCTGGCACCCTGGCCCTTGAAATTGTGACGCTCCATGGCGCCGGCGAAGCCACGCCCCTTGCTTGTCGCGCTCACGTCCACCTTGTCGCCAGCCGCATAGACATCGACACCGATCTCCTGGCCAACGGCGTAGCTGGATATGTCATCAACCCTCAGCTCGACCAACGCCCGGCCGGGATCGACCTTGGCCTTGGCGTAATGGCCGCTGAGGGGTTTGTTCAAAGTGCTCGGGCGCCGGGAGCCGTACGTCACCTGCAGCGCCGAATAGCCATCGGCACCAGGGTTCTTCACCTGGACGACACGCACCGGCGTCACCCGTACAACGGTGACCGCGACTGAGCGCTGGCTCTCGTCCCAGATCTGGGTCATGCCGACTTTTTCGCCAACAATCGCTCTTTTGGGGGCCTTAGCGGGCATCTGGTCCTCTTCATAGGGGCTTCGGGAGCTGGCTCGCGAAAACCCTGTACACGCGGGACGCTCCGCTCGGGGGTCCCGGGCGGAGCTCGTTTCACGTTGTGCCATGGTGTCCCTGCCATCTCGCGACAGAGCAGGCGACCATGGACCTCAGTTAGACGGCTCGGCCAGTATAGCCACCTGCACGCAGAGTGCAAAGCGCGGCTGGCCGTGCCGGTAGGGAAGAGCGAAGGCCTACGTGGCCCTGTTACCGCCGCTCCCACCGGCCCCTTCACCGCCGCCGTAAACATAGCGGTCCCACCACGGGCCGAGGTCCCGCCCACACCACGGGCGGAGGTGGCGGGCCAGGTCCTCAGTCGTGGCTGTGCGCCCGGAATAACCCCGGTGCCATCCAGCGAGAGCCGAACGCAATTGCGCCGCACCGCCGGCCATGTACGCCAACCCCGCCATCAATCGGCTTCCGGCGGTATAGGCCTCGCGGGGCGTGTGCCGGCTCCAGGGTTGCGGAGGGCAGAGAAGTGTTGGCGACTCGTCCAACCCAAGTTCCCCGACTCCGTAGCGGCCTCCGCCCGCGCGCCGCGAGGCGGTTGCCCAGGTCGCCATCGCCTCGTCGACCCAGCCATCCGAGGCGCGGGCGGGTTTCACGCCTCGACCGAACCAGCTGTGGAAGATCTCGTGCTCGAGTGCCGGCTCGGATGCCGTCGCAGCCCCGTCGTACTCCATTCCCCTCGGCGCCGCCCACAGCACAGCCAGGAATTCGTCACCATGGGCCCAGCGCCCGTAGCGAGCGGTGAAGTAAGACAGCCACGCGGCAACATCCTCGAGCGCAGCATCGATATCTTCATCGGCGCCACTGAAACCGGCCACCGTCACCTTCATCTGCCTGCCGGCGGGACTCGCGCTGGCCTGCCGCACTTCAACCTCGTCCGCCGGCACCAGCACGAGTAGTGGGGATAGAGAGGTATAGCTGCGGGGATAGCGCACGTCCCACCGCGCCCCGGGCCTTCGCTCGGTCACCACCCCGTTGGCCAGCAGCCGGTGGGGCCGGTCAGTCCCGGTCACTTCGACGTCCAATTCGATGGCCATGGTGTCATGGCACAGGTTGGCCGGGAACCACATCTCCAGGTACCGGCCGGGTTCCAGGTCAGACATCCAAAGGTCCCAGACGACACCGTCGCCGGCCACGGACCAACCGACGGGTAGGGCGCCGGCCGCGTCGGGTGTTCCCAGGCGGTAGCGCAGATCTAGCCGGTGGCTGCTGCCGGCGGCGCAGTGGACATCAACGGAACGCATCCGGGCCTCGGGACCGGCACCCATGTCACAGTGGGCAAGCGCGTCAGGGGCAAGCGCGTGACCGTCGAAAGTGGCAGCGTCGATGGTTTGGCGCAGATCGAATACCGGGTACCCGGCGGGGCCCTCCAACCGCAGTTCGATGCTGGCCGAGACGTCGGCCTGGCGAGCAGCCACGTCGAGGCGAACGGACGCCACCAGGCGCTCGATGTCGACGGGAACAACCAGACGGCCGTCCACCCTCACCGGCGTTGTCACCGCTAAAGACCCCTTCCTGATACACCGGCCGGTGTAAGGGTACTCTCGCGCTCTGGAGGAACGCGACGAACAGGCCGAAGGCGAGATGCCGCATGTCGCTGGCAGCGGGAGGTCCCGGCCAGGGGGCAACAGGATGGGAGACGAAACGGTGCCACGCTCAAGCGGCCATGGCCACCGCTGGGCCGTCGCCGCCGTCACTCTGGCTGTCAACATCGGGAGCTTCCTGTTCCTGGTCCTGATCGCACGCTCAGCTAGCCCGGCCATCTTCGGGGGCCTCGCTGCCCTTGCCGGTATCGCTCTACTGTTCGAGGTACCGGCGAACGCGCTGCAGGTGGCTGTCGGCCGCGGCGTGGGGAGCCCGACCGCCGGCGATCGGCGAGTCGGCGTCGCTGCCGGTCCGCTGCTGATCGACGCCAGCGCCTGGGGCGCAGCGGCCTGCGCCGTCTTGCTGGCCCTGTCCCCACTGGTGGAACGCTTCTTGCACCTGCCGTCGCTGACGTGCGCCCTGCTCCTGGGTGCGTACGCCCTACCCGTCGGCATCAGCGTCGTCCCAAAAGGGGTACTTGCCGGCCAGGGCCGCCTGCCCCTGCTGGCAAGCGGCTTGTTGACTGGGATCACGGTGCGCCTCGTCGTCGGCGTCATCCTCGTCCGCCATCACGGCGGGGTGGAGGGGGCCTTCGTGGCCATGGTATGGGGCGAGGTCGTGACGGCATTGGTAGTCCTTCTGGGCCTCAAACAGCTGCTCAACCAGCCCGCTTCGGTCGGGAGCGAGCCTGGCTCCCCGAGAAGTGACGCGGCCAAGTCCGCTGCCGGCTCCAGGTTGCGTTGGGGTGATGCTCGATTGCCGGCCATGGCCTTCACCGGCTACTGGATACTGAGCGCCACCGACATCGTGCTGGCCCGGCACTGGCTGACGGGGGCTGCGTCCGGCTGGTACGCAGCCGCGGCCACTGTAGCCCAGATCGCCTTGCTGGCCCCCGGTGCCATCGCGGCCGTCACCTTCCCCCGCCTGGTCGGTGCCGAAATACCCCGCCTCGTGGGGCCTGACAGCCGGCCCAACCAGCGCTTGATGTTCGCCCTCGGCTCGGCGGCGGTAGCGGTGACCGGGTTTGCTGCCGCAGTGGCCGTGAGCCTCTTGGCTTCTTGGACGGTCAACGTCCTGTTCGGGCAGCAGTACAAGGCGGCAACAAGCGTCGTCGGCCTCCTAAGCTTCAGTGGTGCCCTGCTCGGGTTGGTGACGGTCCTGCTGCACTACCACCTCTACCGGGGCGGCCGGATCTCGGCTGGCCTGTGCTGGCCAGGGATAGTGGCGGCGATAGTGGGGACAAGCATCTGGCATCGCTCGATGACAGAGATCGCCATTGTGATGGTCGTGGCCACTGCGGCGGTCTGTGCCGGGATGCTGGTGCTGGCCCTGGCCCACACCGAGGGCAGCCGCGGCAGCCTGGTTGAACGGGCCAACCTGGCCCTTCTTGACGCTGAGCTCGACCTCACGGTGGTGGTCCCCTACTACAACCCGGGGCAGTTGCTCATCCCCACGATGGGACGACTGCTGGCCGTGCTCGACAACTCGGGCGCCACCTACGAGGTCATCGCGGTGTCAGACGGCTCGACAGACGGCAGCGACCAGGAGCTCGACACCGCCCTCGCCGGGCGGCCTCAGCTCACCAACGTGGTCCTGGCCCGCAACCAGGGCAAAGGTGCCGCCCTGCGCGTCGGCTTGGCGAGAGGCCGGGGTCGGTACCTCGGCTTCATTGACGCCGACGGGGACCTGGACCCCATATTGCTGGACTCGTTCCAGACGATGGTGCGCCTCTACAGTCCCGACATAATCCTCGGGAGCAAGCGCCACCCGCTGTCCGAAGTGGATTACCCGCCGCTCCGGCGCATCTACTCCTGGGGTTACCAGCAAGTGGTGCGCCTCGGTTTCCGTCTCAATATCCGGGACACGCAAACCGGCATAAAGCTCATCCGCCGGGACGTCCTGGCAGCGGTGCTACCCCGTATGGTGGAAAAGCGGTTCGCCTTCGACCTGGAGCTGTTCGTCATTGCCCGGCGCCTCGGGTACAAACGCTTCCTGGAGGCACCCATTCGCCTGCGCCACCAGTTCACCAGCACCGTCTCCTGGCGCTCGGTCTACCGGTCGCTACTCGACACGATGGCTATCTGGTACCGGCTCCGCGTGCTCCACTTCTACGACGGGGACCAAGGGCCGGCTACGCCGGGAGGTGAACGGCTGCGGATCGACCCGGTCGTGCTGCGCGGCGGGGCCGGGACGGGGGCCGGCGGCCCCGGACGCCCCGCGTAGCCGGCCGGTCCACGCCAAAGGCCCGGCCGCGAGCCCCACCGGCTTGCTGCGGGGGTGCCTGGCGGATTGGTCACCGAGTCGATAAGGTTTCCGTACTGATCCAACGGGGGCCAAACGGGTTCCCTTAGGAATACCCAAAAAAGAAGAGGAGAGTCCATGAGGACATTGCTCATAAAGGCCGGTGTGCCGCTCGTGGCGGGAGCAATCGTGCTCTCCGGTTTGAGCGGAGCGGCATTTGCAAGTGCCAAGCACACAGCCATGACTAAACCGACTTTTGAAATCGCCTACGAAGGCCCGCTTTCGGGCGGCAACGCGCAGTTGGGCCTGTACATGGAGTACTCGGTCAGGTACGCCATCAACCAGGCCAACGAAGGGAAGTCCCAGTTCGGCACGCTACCGTTCACGCTCAAGTACGTGGGCAAGGACGACCAAGGCGAAGCCACGCTCTCACCGACCGACGCCCAAGAGCTCGTGTCCGACCCGGCGGTCATGGCCGTTGTCGGCCCAGCCTTCTCGGGCGCCACCAAGGCGGCCGAGCCGACTTTCAGCGCGCACAACCTGGCCACCGTGAGCCCCTCAGCGACGAACCCGGCGCTGGCCACCGCCGGATGGCACAACTTCTTCCGGGTCGTCGCCGACGACAGTGTCCAGGGACCGGCCGATGCCGACTACGTCGTAAACACCCTCAAAGACACCAACCTGTACGTCATCAACGACGCCAGCACCTACGGTGAGGGCCTCGCCAGCGCCTTTGCTGGCCAAGCGACCAAGGACGGAGCCAAGGTGACCACCGGGACGTTCCCCGGCACTGCCCAGTGCAGCGGCGGGACGGCCAGCCCCACCCAGTACCCAGACGACGCCGCCACCGTCGTGAGCGCCAAACCGCAGTTGCTGTTCTACGGCGGCTACTACTGCGACCTCGGCCTGCTGCTCGGTGCTCTGCACAGCGCGGGTTACACAGGCACAGTCTTCAGTGATGACGGCAGTGACAGCTCGACCCTCATAACCGGGACCAACCCGCCGAGCGCCGCCAACGGCGTGTACGCCAGCTGCGCCTGCGCACAACTCGGCACATCCCGTGCTGACCTGCAGTTCGCAGCCGGGTTCAAGGCGCTCGCCAAGTACGCCCCCGGTGTCTATTCTGCGGAAGCGTTCGATGCGACCAACGCGATCATCGCCGAGATGCAGATCCTCTCGCGTACCTCGAGGGGCACTGCATCGATTACCCGCATAAACATCGTCAACGGCCTGCACAAGATCGTCTACCACGGCCTCACCAAGACGGTATCCTTCGAGCCCGACGGGAACATAGCCGGCAAAGCCATCTACGTCAACCAGGTCCAGAACGGCAAATTGGTCCAGCTCGGGTTCGCGTAGTACCTACTGCCAGGATGTGAACGAGCCGGGCCCCTCCTCCATCGCAGGGTGCCCGGCTTGTTCCGTTATTGGGCCCTCGGCCCGCAAATGACTAATCTGCTGCGCAAAGGTTGAGGAGAGTGGTCTGAGCGCATGCACTGCCCGGCGTTGCTCGCGAACAACAACATCTGGGTTTCGCTCATAGTTGGCGGCCTCGCCAACGGGTTCCTATACGCGCTCATCGCACTCGGGTACACCCTCGTCTACGGGGTGCTCCGGCTCATCAACTTCGCCCACTCGGAAGTGATGATGGCGGGTGGTTTCGGGGGCCTGTTCGTCATGCGCGCCCTCCTCGGCACGTCCGAGCCGGCGGGGTTCTGGGCGATCTGGTTCACGATCGTGGGGATCATCGCCGGCGCCTGCGCGGGCGGGGCGACCGCCTTCGTCCTCGAACGCATCGCCTACCGGCCACTGCGCAAGCGCAACGCGCCCAGGCTTACCTACCTCATCAGCGCCATAGGGGCGTCGTACTTCCTCTACAACCTGGGGGGCAAGGAGTTCGGGCGGTTGACGGAGTTCGTCCCGGCACCTGCGGTCGTCACAGGCGACTCCTTCCGTCTATGCGGGGTCGGGATCCAGTCCGTTTGGGTGCTGACGATGGTCACCTCCATCGTCCTGCTCGTCGTGCTGGACACCGTCGTCAACCAGACCAAGCTGGGTAAGGGCATCCGCGCCGTCGCCCAGGACGCCGAGACGGCGAGCCTCATGGGTGTGCACATCGACAGGACGATCTCGCTCACCTTCGTGCTCGGCGGGCTCATGGGTGGGGCGGCGGGGTTCCTGTTCGGGCTCCAGTTCGGCGTCATCTACACCATGGGTTTCGTCCCCGGGCTGAAGGCCTTCACCGCCGCTGTCCTCGGGGGCATCGGCAACATCCGGGGAGCGATGATCGGCGGCATCATGCTCGGGGTGTTCGAGAGCATCCCGCTGCGCTGGATGTCGGCGGAATGGCAGGACGTCGTCGCCTTCGGCATTCTGGTCACGCTCCTGCTCTTCCGCCCGACGGGCATCCTCGGTGAGCGGCTGGGGAGGGAAGCATGACCTCGGCCGGCCCAGGCAACGAGACCTCCGGCCCGACCGTAGTGCCGGGGCGGTCCCGCGCGGCACGGCCCGCGGACATCCTGGCCAGCCCGCCAATGCGGCGCCTCGGCATATGCGTGGGGGGTGCCCTTGTACTCGCCGTGATGACCGGGCCGGCGGGGACGAACGCCGCCCCAACCTCGGGGTTCACCAGCGCGCTCGCTTTCCCGAGGCTGTTCTGGTTCCTCGGTTTCGCCGCCGTGCTGTTCGCCGTCATCTCGAGCTGGCACTCCTTCGGTGCAGCGGCAACCGTACAAGCCAATCGTCTTCGCTCGTCGGTCCGCACGTGGACGGCGCGGCGCACGGCCCGGCTCGCCCTCGACCTGGCCGTCGTGGCCTTCGGGCTCATCTGGGTGTCGTGGATCTCACCGCACGACACCTGGAAGGGCGGCGTCTGCATCGAGATCGGCGCTGCATTTGCGGCGATGGAGCTGGTCGTCTATCTCTCGGAGCGGTGGTCGTTACGAGCCGCCCGGCCCGGGGCGTACGCCGTCTTCGCCTTGTACGGGGCGCTGGCGTGGGCCCACAACCCCGTGTCGCGGTACCTGGCCTCGATCGGGGCCGTGCCGCACGACCGCCCCCTGGGCCGGGCCTTGGTCTGGCTCGCGCTCGGCCTGGCTGTGCTCGAGGGATTGCTCTTCGCCCTCGCCGAGGCCCGCAAGCTGGTCGCTCCCCAGCGTGGCCGGGGGCTCACAACTGTGGCGGGCCTCGTCGTGGTCGCCTATGGGTGGCTGACGTGGACGACGTGGTCCCTGTGGCGGGCGTCGACGCCGCACTCAGTAGCCCATTGGCTGGCCTCCATAGACGTCCTGGTCCACAACCGCCCGGCAGGGCTGGCGGCAATGGTTGTCGGTGCAGCCGTCCTGATCGGTGCCCTCGCCTGGGTGGGGATGGACCTCGTTCGTGCTCTTGGTGGGTCACGCCCGGACCACAGCCGCTACGAGTTCACCGGGATCACCACCCAGGCCAAGTTCGCCTACGGTAAGAACGCGCTCACAATCGCTGCCCTCCTGGTGGCGGTCCAGTGGCCGCTGCACATGGGCGGGGGCGTCCAGTCGATCCTCACAACCCAGGTCGCCATTTATGTACTGCTGGCCATGGGCCTCAACGTCGTCGTCGGCTTCGCCGGCCTGCTCGACCTCGGGTACGTGGCCTTCTGGGCCATTGGGGCATACGCCACCGCCTACTTCACCGGCGCGCTCCCCGTCCACCCGCCGTTCATCCTCAACCCCTTCTGGGTCATACCGTTCTCCATCGTGGCCGCCATGTTCGCCGGCGTCCTTCTGGGGACGCCCACCCTCCGGCTCCGGGGCGACTACCTGGCCATTGTCACCCTGGGTTTCGGTGAGATCATCGAGATAGTCGCCAACAACCTCAACCACGTGACCGGCGGGCCGGCGGGCACACCGGGCTTCATCCCGCAGTTCTCCTTCCACTTCCTCGGGGTGAGGTACCGCTGGACGGGCACAGTCCTGCCCTACTACTACCTGATCCTCGGGGTGGCTGTCGTCTTTACCATCGCGTTCAGTTTCCTCGAGCACTCCCGGGTGGGACGGTCCTGGACAGCGATCCGTGAAGACGAGGTTGCCGCTGACTCCCTGGGTATAAACGCGCTGAAGTACAAGGTGATGGCCTTTTCCATCGGGGCCTCGACCTCCGGGTTCGCCGGGGTCTTCCTGGCCAGCCAGGTCCAGAGCCTGGTGCCGAACGACTTCCTGGTCCAGACGTCGATCCTGATCCTGGTCTTTGTGATCTTCGGCGGGATGGGCTCGATCGCCGGAGCGGTGGTCGGCTCCGCTTTCATCCAGTGGCTGCCCCAGTACCTCCAGCTCCACTCGTTCCAGGACTACCAGTTCCAAGACGAGTTCATCTACCTGGGAGCCATGCTCATCCTTCTCATGATCTTCCGGCCCCAGGGGATCATCCCTTCGCGCAGGCGGCGCCGGGAGATCCTGCTCACCGAGGAGGGCATTGGCCACGCGGACAGCCCGGGCGGCCCCGTGCGGGTCACGTCCATGGGAGAGGTGCTGCCGTCGACGTACGGCAGGCTGTCCCTGGACGAACCCGGCTACATCGGCCCGGGGACCGAATGACCGGCGCAACCTCCCCGGTGGGCTCACGTGAGCGGACGGACGTCCTGTTCTCCGTCGAGCACGTAACCCTCCGCTTCGGCGGCGTTACCAGCCTGGACGACGTGTCGCTCCGCCTGCACCGGGGTGAGCTCCTATCTGTCATCGGCCCCAACGGCGCCGGCAAGACCTCGCTGTTCAACTGCCTGACCGGCGTCTACCGGCCTCAGGAGGGGTCGATCATCTTTACCCCAAAGAACGGCCGCTCAGTGAGCGTGCTCGGGCGCCCGCCCTATAAAGTGAACCGGCTCGGCGTAGCCAGGACGTTCCAGACCTCCCGGATGTTCAATGCGTTGACGACGTTCGAGAACGTGAAGATCGGGGTCGAGTCCAAGCAGCACACCGGGCCCGTCGGCGCCATGCTCAGGCTGCCGCGAACCCGGCGCGAGGAGCACGAGAGCGACCTCAGGACGCTGGAGCTGTTGAAGTTCGTCGGCCTGACCCGGAGGGCGAACGAGCTGTCGAGCTCGTTGCCCTACGGGGACCGCCGCCGCCTCGAGATCGCCCGGGCCCTGGGGACGGGCCCGGAGGTACTGCTGCTGGACGAGCCCGCGGCGGGGACCAACCCGGCCGAGAAGGCCGAGCTGGGGGACCTGATCCGCAAGGTCATCAGCCAGCTCGGCGTCACGGTGCTGTTGATCGAGCACGACATGAAGCTCGTGATGTCGGTGGCGGAGCGGATCATTGTCCTGAACTTCGGCCAGGTCATCGCCGAAGGGTCGCCGGCCGAGATCCAACGGGACCCCGTCGTGATCAACGCCTACCTCGGCTCCTCCGATGAGGGAGCCGCCGGCGGGGCCGAAGGGATCTAATGGCACTCCTCGAGGTGACAGGCGCGGAGGTCCGCTATGGCGCCGTCCCTGCTCTGCACGACTTCACGGTCTCGGTCGACGAGGGTGAGATCGTCACGCTGCTCGGCGCCAACGGCGCGGGCAAGACGACCACGCTGCGGATGATCTCGGGCTTGCACCATGCAGCGTTGGGCGCGGTCCGCTTCGACGGTGTCGACATCTCGCGCTTCGCCGCCCATAAGGTTGTCGAGCTCGGCATCAGTCACGCTCCTGAAGGCCGCCGGATCTTCCCCCAGATGACCGTGCTCGAGAACCTCGAGATCGGTTCCTTCAACAACCCTCACGGCCTAGGCGCGAGGATCGACCGCGTCTACGAGCTCTTCCCGATCCTCAAGGAGCGCCACAAGCAGCAGGGAGGGGACCTGTCGGGTGGCGAGCAGCAGATGCTCGCCATCGGCCGGGCCCTCATGGCCGAGCCCAGGCTGCTGCTGCTGGACGAACCCTCGATGGGGCTGGCCCCCCTGTTCGTGAAGATGATCTTCGAGATCCTGAGGACTATCCGCGACCAGGGTGTCACCATCCTTTTGGTCGAACAGAACGCGGCCAAGGCCCTCCAGTTGGCCGACCGGGGCTACGTCCTCGAGACGGGACGGATCGTGTTGCAGGGCCCAGCGGACGTGTTGTTGCGCGATGACCGTGTGCGTATGGCATACCTCGGGGAGGACATCGGAGCGTAGCCGGACCGCATGGGGTTCACGGTCTTGTGGGCCGCTCCCAGCGGAGCCATTTCCTTGGATGACCTATGGCCAGCCCGGCCTCCCTCCCAGCGCGAGAATGTCCCTGGTCGTCCGGCCTCTTAGTGCTAAGCCGGCACCACGGAGCAAAAGGGAGGGTGGGCACAGGTGCCAACACCTGCGAAGAAACGGCCGGCCCCGGTCCGAGATGAGACGGGCGACCCTCCTGGCCCCCAAAAGGTTCGCCAGGCACTGGCGGCGAGGAAGCCGGCGAAGACGGTGCGGGTACAGGTCCCGGAGCATGGCCCTGGGGCTCGCGCCCGGAAAGGGCCTGTCGTCTTTTCAGCTCCACCGGATGGCTGGCTCCACCGGCGGCTTGTCGAGTCGATGGCAGCAGGCGTGATCGTCACGAAACCGGGCTCAAGGGTGCTCTGGTTGAACGGCCGCATGGCGGCGGTGCTGCGCACCACACCGGAGAAACTCAGGGGGGCGCAGGCGGTGCCGTTTGTCGTCGAGGGCTCCCGAGAAGCCTTCGAGCAGCTGACAAGCGCCGACCCGCCCGGCTTGGAGCCTGTCGAGTTGACCCTCTGTGCTGACGACGGCACCCACGTTCAGGTGAGCGTGGCGGCCAGCAGGCTCGACCTCGACGGCGAAACACTAACCTGCCTCCTGGTCACTGACATCACGGCCCAGAAAGCCGCCACCCAGCGGCTGGAAGAATCCGAGCGACGGTTCCACACGCTGGTACAGCACAGCAGTGACGCGATAGGGGTGGTCGACCGGGACGCTCACCTCACCTATGTGAACCCCGCGTACGAGCGGATGGGCCTGGCGCCCGCCAGCCAGGGTTACAGCATGCTCGACTTCGTCCATCCCGACGATTCCGCGCCGGTCAAGGCCGCCTTCGCGATGCATGCTTCGGTCCCCGGCCCGCACCCCCCGGACGTCTTCCGGCTCCGCACGAAATCGGGCGAGTGGCGCGTGCTCGAGGTCGCCGTGACCAACCGCTTGGACGACCCGGCCGTCGGTGGCCTCATCCTCAACGCCCGTGACGTCACCGAACGGGTCAACCTGACCCGTGCGCTGCGCACCCTCGGCCAAGGCAACCAGGTACTCGTGCACGCGACCGACGAGGCTTCGCTGCTCGCGGACACCTGCCGCACGATCGTAAACGCCGGTGGCTACCGCCTGGCCTGGGCCGGCTACGCCGAGCACGACGAGCAGCGGACCGTGCGCATCGTCGGTTCGGCGGGGCACAGTGAGTACCTCGAAGATCTCCGTGTCACCTGGGACAACGGCCCCTTAGGGCAGGGCCCGACGGGCAGGGCCATCCGGACGGGCAACGTGCAGGTGGTGAACGACATTCGCCGGTCGAAACAGCTCGCGCCGTGGCAGGACCGGGCCGAGATGTGCGGCCTTCGCAGCTCGTGCGTGCTGCCCCTCAGGGCGGGCGGCACGCTCATCGGGACTCTCCAGATCTATGCCGCCGAGCCCCGGGCCTTCGACCCGGCCGCCGTCGACTTGTTGCGCGAGCTGGCTGACGACCTTGCCTACGGCATCGGCCGGGTACGGGACGCGGCCGCGCTCCAGGCCAGCGAGGAGCGCTTCCGGGCATTGGCCGACGCCTCGCCCATCGGCATCTTTGAGAGCCTGCCGGTCGGGCGCGTCGGCTATGCCAACTCACGGATGGCTGAAATATGCGGCCGGAGCGTCGAGTGCCTGCTGGGCCTTGGATGGACCGAGGCAATGCACCCCAATGACCTGCCAAAGCTACGCGCCCTCGTCGGCGACATCCACCCCACCCGGGCCACGGCCACAGTGGGGTTCAGGATCGTGCGCCCCGGCGGCGAGGTCCGCCAGGTCCGGATGTCGTTGGCACCTATTGGGAATATGCCAGGCGGAGGCCGCGTCGGGACAGTCGAGGACGTCACCGAGGAAGTGAGGGCCCAGGAGGCGCTCGGTCACCAGGCCTTCCACGACAGCCTCACCGGCCTGCCGAACCGGGCCCTGTTCCTCGACCGCCTCAACCAGGAGCTGACCTGGGGGCGGCGGGACCGCCCGGGCATCGCTGTGCTGTTCTTGGACCTCGACCGGTTCAAGGTCGTGAACGACAGCCTGGGCCACGAAAAGGGGGACGCCGTACTGCGCGAGCTGGGCGGCCGTTTCGCCTGTGCTGTCCGGACGGGCGAGACGGCGGCGCGTTTCAGCGGTGACGAGTTCATCTTCATAATCAGGGACGTGCACGAGGTCGGCGAGGTCACGGCGGCGACGGCCCGGCTGCTCAAGGTCCTGGAGGCGCCGGTTCGCTGCGCGGGCCAGGACCTCACCATGACCGGGAGCATCGGCATCGTGGTCCCCGGCCGGCGGGCCGAGGCGGCCTCGGTCCTGCGAGACGCCGAAACGGCCATGTACCAGGCCAAGGCGGCGGGGGGGAACACCTACGCTCTCTTCGACAAGGACCTGCACCGCCGGTCGGTCAGGCGCCTGGCCATGGAGGGCGAGCTGCGCCAGGCCCTGGCCCGCGACGAGTTCGAGCTCTACTACCAACCGGGGCTCAACCCCGCCACCGGGGACCTGCTCGGCACCGAGGCGCTCATCCGCTGGCACCACCCCAAGCGCGGCCCGGTCCCGCCTCTGGAGTTCATCCCCGTTGCCGAGGACTGCGGGCTGATCAAGCCCATAGGGAAGTGGGTCCTGGAGCAGGCCGTGGCCCAGCTGGCCGCCTGGGACGCGGGCGGGCCCCACCTGGGCGTGCTCTCGGTCAACGTCTCCGCCCGCCAGTTGGACGACCGTCGGACCCCGGCCATGGTCGGAGAGGTCCTCGAGCGCCACGGCGTCGATGCTCGCCGCGTGTGCCTCGAGGTCACCGAGTCCGCCGTCATGGCCGCCAGCGAGCCCACTCGGTGGACGCTGGGGCGCTTCAAGGAACTCGGGGTGCGGCTGGCCATCGACGACTTCGGGACCGGCTATTCCTCGCTCGCCTACCTCCACGCCCTGCCGGTCACAACCCTCAAGATCGACCGCTCCTTCATCGGGCGCCTCGGGGGCCCGGACGACTCGACGCCGGTCGTGCGGGCCATCGTCGACCTCGCCCATGCCATGGGCCTGATCGTCGTGGCCGAGGGGGTAGAAGAAGGCGACGAGCGCCGGCGGGCCGCCGTTGCGGCAATGGGCTGCGACGTGGCGCAGGGCTTCTACTGGGCCCCCGCGCTGCCGCCCAGGGAGTTCGCCCAGTGGTGCGCCGGGAGACGAGCCGACGCCGCCTGGCCGCCGCCGCGGCTGGTCTAGGGACTGTCCCGGTAACGTGGATTTGACCCAGTCCCCATAGGAACCTTCCAATTTGTGGGCTCATCTCTTGACGCGGCGTTGTCGGATGGCCTATGGCCAACTCGACAGCGGGCGCGACATCGTCGCAGGCTCGGACCGCCTCGCCCCCGCGGCTCACCCTGATGTCCCGGGATCAAGGTACGGACCGCCGCGATCGGTCCTCGTCCAGGCGCTCCATGCTGCCCCTGACGAGTAGCCCTCCTCGTTCGACGGACCAAGTCACAGGTCTGTTGTTGCCCCGGAGTTGCCTCGCGGCCTCCGGGACCACGGTACAGTAGGAGGGCTGGCGAGATAAAGCGCAGGTCAAGGTACACAAGCCCGGGTAGCTCAGACGGCAGAGCGACGCACTCGTAATGCGTAGGTCATGGGTTCGATTCCCATCTCGGGCTCCATCTACCAGGGAGTTTGCGGGGCGGACAAGCTTCGAAAACGGCTTCGGAAGGACCTTGGTCTAGAAGTCATGGCCATCGGAGCGCCTTGACTTCCCGGTGGCACCCTTCGCTCCGTGCGCCCGTCCCGGTCCCCCCTGAGCCCTGGACGGCACCTCGTCGGGCGGGAGAGGGCGGGCCAGGAGGAAGCCTTGGCCTTCGTCGCAGCCGAGGTCCGCCAGCTCGTGCAGTTGCTCAGGCGTCTCTATCCCCTCGCCGACAACGGACATCCCGAGCGCGTGGGCCATGACGGTCATGGCGGCGATGATCTCGTGTGCCCGCGCGCTGCGGCCCAGCTGGTCGACGAAGCTGCGGTCGATCTTCAGCACGTCGGCCCTCAAGCGCTGCAGGTGGGTGAGCGTCGAGTAGCCGGTCCCGAAATCGTCCAGCGCCAACCTCAGCCCCAGGTCAGACAGGCCGCCGAACGCGCCCTCCACGTCGCCCAGGTCGCCGGTGAGGGCCGTCTCGGTGACCTCCAGGCAGACTTTGGACGGGTCCACGGCGTGGCGGCGGAGCGTCCCGGCGACCCGCTCCACCAGGGCGGGGTCCGACAGCTCCCGGGCGGAGACGTTGACCGCCATCACGAAGTCCTCGGGGACCCGTCCCTCGGCCGCCCATCGGGCCAGCTGCCCGCAGGCCTCAGCGAGGACGAAGGCGTCGATGGCGGCCACAAAACCGTGGTCCTCAGCCACCGGGATGAACTCGGCGGGCCCGATCGTTCCACGCTCGGGATGGGCCCAGCGGACGAGGGCCTCGACACCGCGGAACACCAGAGGTTCGAGGGAGAAGACCGGTTGGTAGACGAGGAAGAGCTCACCGGCCGCGATGGCATGCCGCAGTTCTGCCTCGAGCTTGCTCCCCGGAGTGGCGGCGGGGCGCAGCTGCGGGTCGAAGACGCGGAAGCGGTTCCGGCCGGCGCGCTTCGCCTCGTGCATAGCGGCCTCCGCCTGCCTCAAGAGCTCCCCGTGGTCCCCAGCCGGCTCGGAGGTGCAGGCGACCCCGATGCTCGCGGTGACGGAGAGGTCGGCGCCGTTGTCGACGAACTTCTCCCCGACGACCCGGAGCACCCTTGCGGCGACCCAGCGCGCCACTTCGCCGTCGCGCAGCTGCGGGTACAGCAAGGCGAAGTCGTCGTCCCCCAAGCGGGCCACCGTGTCCCCCCGTCTGATGACCCTCCGGAGCCGCCGGCCTACCTCGACCAGGACGCTGTCACCGGCGCGGTGGCCGAGGGACTCGTTTATGGCCTTGAAACCGTCGAGGTCCACGAGCAGCAGGCCGACCGCGCCAGTCTGCCTGTCGAGCGAGAGGACTGCCTGGGAGAGCCGGTCCATCAGCGCCAGGCGGCTCGCCAGCCCGGTCAGGGGGTCGCGGAGCGCTTGGTCAGCGGGCGAGCGCTCGGCGAGGACCTGGGCCGTCACGTCTCGCGATACCCCGAAGGTCCCGACGATCGCCCCGGTGGCGTCGCGGAGCGCGGCCTTCGTGGTGCGCACCCAGGAGCCGGGGCGGTCTGGGAAGGCCTCGTGCTGGAGCTTTGCCACCACGGGGTCGCCGGTGCTGATGATGGCCAGCTCGTCCTGGCGGGCAGCGCCCGCGTGGTCGGTGCTGTAAAAATCGAAATCCGACCTCCCGAGAACCTCGCGCGTCGCGTGCCCTGGTGCGACGTTGTCCAAGTAGCCCTCGCTCAAGAGCAGGAGGCGGCCGTCGAGGTCCTTGAAGTGAACGCGCTCGCCGGGCAGGCGGAGCAGGTTGCGCAGGCACATGAGCTCGAGCTCCTCCTGGCTGCCGGGCGGTGAGGCCAACGAGGCTCGGGAAGGGCCGTCGGGTGGCCGGGGGGTGGCCTGTTCAGCGAAGACCTGCTGGGGCTGCCCCGGCGCCTCGGGCTCGCAGCATTCTTCTCCGGACTGCACAGGAAGACCCCCCTGCCCGCCCAACAGCTACCTTGACGAAGACGAGGCGGTGGCGGCCGTCGCCCCACGTAGCAACATGGCCGCTCCCTGCGGCCCAGGGCACCCCGTTGCCTTGCCCCCGCCCAGGGACCGGCTCCTGGCCGCGCTCCGCCCGACGAGGTTGGGACGTTGTACGAAACGTTACCGTACCACAGCGTCGCCGTGACAACGGGCACCCGTGCGAGCCGCAAGCTCGGGCACCGTGCGGACCTGTGCTAGCTGCCGGGCGGACCCGTCTTCGCGGGCGTCCCAGGACTGGGCGCCGCTGTAGGGCCTGCGAGGCCGAAGGCCGGCAGCACGACGTTGTCGATCATCTCGGTTAGGCGGGCGATGCCGGGGGCGACGCCCTCGACGAGCATGCGGCCAAGTACGGCGTAGACGACGAGTTTGCCGAGCTCGCGCCGGAGGGGGTGGCTCGGGGGCACCTCGCCCCTGGCCACAGCTTGTTCGATCACTGTGTCGACAGCGGAGGCCCAGTAGCCGATGGACTGCTCGCGCAAGACGGTCCCGATCTCGGGGTGAGCGCGGGACGCGTGGACGGCCTCGGACAAGAGCGCGGTCGTGCTCAAGGAGGCCTTGGCCGACCCGTCGCGCAGCGCCAGCGGGTCGCTCTGCAGCAACGCCAGCAGGTCGCCCCGCAGGCTCCCGGTGTCGCTGAGCGCGATGTTGGGGTGGAAACGTTGCAAGGCGCTGACGACAAGCCCGAGCTTGCCCTCCCAAAGCCTGTACAGCGTCGCCTTGCTGGTGCGCGCGGCCGCGGCCAGGTCGTCCATCGTGAGGCCGTCCATGCCGCGAGTGGAGAAGATGGCCAGTGTGGCTGCCAGGATCTCGGTCTCCCTGGCGTCGCTCAGCCGCCTCGCCGGCCCTTGCCCGCTCTTCGGCACCTCGTTCCCCCTGACGCCGTCTTGTCCCCGCAGCTCCCGGGCTCGCCGGCCAACCAAGCCTGCATGCCACGAGCCTGGGCACCAGGGAGCGGCGTCAGCGGAGGTCTGGTCGGCCTCGCGCCGGACGGCGCTCCTGTTTAGGAAGCGTAACCGCCGCAGGACGGCGCTGACGTGCTCGGCCAGAGCGAGGCCGTACGGCAGGCCCCGCTCCAGCGCAACGGGACAGCGGAAGTCCGCAAGGAGCTGGCTCGGGCCCGGTTCGGACCGACCTGGAGCGGGCCGTCGGCACCATAGCCCCGCCCAATGATCCGGCGACGTGACTGGAGCGAGCCGTGCGAGACGACGGCGGCCGCTGCCCGCGAAGTGCCGCTGGCCGGTGGCCCGTACGGCCGCGGCGCCGGGGAGCGGCTGCTGTCGCGACCGGGCGCCCGCGCCGCCTGCCTGTGCGCGGGACCTGGTCAGGGGCGCGCGCCTGGAAGAGCACCGGCACGACACAGGTCGCCCCCGGCAAGAGACGTCTCAGCGGGTACGGGCGATCTGGCCGTCACCGGCTCGGTGACGGCCCAACCACGGTGCCGGAGCTCGGCAGCGAGTTGCTCGGCAGGCAGGTGGCGCAGTAGCTGCTCTTGGGCGGACAGCTTCGCCGCTGGGACAACAGCGGGGGGGGCCGCGTCGAGCGTGGCGACCTGCGCCCTAGCCAGTCCCGGCAACAGGACCAGCTGGCCGTTGGACAGTTCGGCCGACCGAGCCGCCCGCTCGCCACTGGGGCCTTTGGTTTGCTCGGATCTCGGCTCTTTCGCGGTCGGGGTCAGGCGCTCGGCCACGGAGCCGATACCCCCTAAGAACGCCAATGACGTGTTACGGGCCTGTCTTCGTGCCGGAGAGCCGCCGATGAGCAGCTTCATGGTCGGCCGGCAACCGATCTTCAACGCCAAGCACGCGGTGAGGGGCTACGAGCTGTTGTTCAGAGAGCCAAGTTCGCCCCGCCCCGGCGGCGACGCCATGACCGCCGACGTGCTCGTCCACGCCGGGCTCGACCTAGGCCTGGAGAAGGTCGTCGGCTCCAAGCGGGCGTTCGTGAACGTCACACGCCCGTACCTGGCGGGCGAGCTGGAGGTGCCCTTCTCGGCGCGCCAAGTGGTGCTCGAGGTACTGGAGGACGTGCCTCGGGACGACGAAGTCGTCTCGGGGTGCCGCCGGCTCGTGACGGCCGGTTACACCCTGGCCCTTGACGACTACTTAGCCGGCTACGACGACGACCCCCTGCTCGAGCTCGTTTCGATCGTAAAGCTCGACGTCCTCCAGTTACGGGGCAAGGCGCTCGACGAAGCCGTGGCGCGCTGCTCGGGCTACGGGGCCGAGCTGGTGGCCGAAAAGGTCGAGACGCCGGGACAGTTCCAGGCCTGCCAGGAGCTCGGTTTCGACCTCTACCAGGGCTACCTGCTGTCCCGCCCCGAGGTCGTGCCCGGCCGGTCGCTGTCGGCGAGCCAAGCCACCTGTGCCCGCTTGCTCGTCAAGCTCTCCGACCCTACGACCTCCTTCGGCGAGGTCGAGCGCATCGTCCAGACCGACGCTTCGCTCAGCTACCGCTTCTTGCGGGCGGCCGGTGCGGGGGCAGCTAGGGGCCTCTACCGCAGGGTACGGTCAGTACGCGACGCCCTGGTCCTCCTCGGCGAGCGCCGTATGCGGGCCTGGGTCGCGCTGGCCCTGCTGGCTGGGGAGCACGAGGGCCCAGAGGAGCACTTCAACATCGCCATGTCCCGCGCCCGCATGGCTGAGGAGATGGCTATGTCCCTGGCCCCGGTGCTAGTAGACAACGCCTTCACCGTAGGGCTTGTTTCTGCGCTCGACGTCCTGCTCGGGGTGAGCTTGGCCGAGGTCGTGACGAGCCTTTCACTTGTCCCCGGCCTGGAGGCAGCCCTCCTCGGGCATTCGGGGCTGCTCGGGGCGATCCTCTCCGACGTGCTCTCCTGGGAACTGGGGGGCGGGCCAGGGCTGCGGTTGCGTTCGGGCCTCAGCGCCAGGCAGGTGGAGGGCTGCTACCTCCGGGCATTGGCCTGGGCCACCGAGGCGTGCGACGTGCTCGACCTGGCGGGGGCCTGAGCCGCCAGCACGGGGAGCTCAACGCACTGGTTGCTGCCCCGGCATCCCGACAGGCCCGCACGAGGGCGAGCGGAACAAGAGCGCAGACCGCCCACCGAGACCGCCCACCCAGACCCTCGGCGGGCCGGCGCCTGATGCGTGCGCTGTCAACAGGACGAACCTCGCACCACGCTCGGCGGCCTCATATGACGCGACTCGGTGGCTACCCGAGGTGCTCCCAGGGGGGGTGATGCATAAGTCACATTGGGGCTATCCACTCAACCGGAGTACCCTCAAGTCGTGGACCGGCCCGGGCTGGTGTGCATTACCCCAGGTCGCTTGGCGAGTTCGAGGCTTGGTTCTCCACTGGTTCTATTTGCACAGGTCGGAGCAGTCTATTGTTTGGTCAATGTGTCGTCACCAGGCTTAAGGGGCAAGACGGGGTTGCCTAACAGTGGCGGCACCCTGGCAGAGTCCGTGTTATCAAATGCCGCCTTAATCACATTGACAGTACTCAAGGTAGAAGCGGCCATGAGCCCGATCACGATCTTTGAGCCGACACCCAAGGCCAGCAGGCTCTTCTGGCCCACGGTGAAGGCGCTGCCCAATCCGGCCCACTCGACCATGTAGACAGCGAGTACGCCGGCGGCCCACACGACGATCTGTGTCAGAACAGCCGACTCACTTCGTTGACGAGATTTTGAAACGACGTGCGCATCCGTGTGCTCGTAGTAGCCCAATCTTATCCGCAGGGCGCCAAAGGCGTTCCGAACCAGGAGCACGGCCGTGAACACGACGGTACCCAAGGCGGTGATCTGACCTAACTGGAGCATGGCTCCTCCTCTCGCCGGGAAGAAAGGAACGAAGCTGCTTCTTCTTCAGTGCCTGATCCACTTCCTTTTACATCCACGAGGCTATAGCGGCGCGATGTGCAGGGGTTGACAGGACACTGCTGGGAACCTGTGCCTACCCGTTAGGGTGCTTCACTCAGCCGGGTTGTAGGTCGGTACGGACACGCACCCGCTTGTGGGCCGCAGGGATTCCTGGCACCACTACCCTGACCTTGGGCCATTGATGACGTTGGTCGACGCGGTGCTCGGTGCCGCGTTGAGGGGTCCCCTGAGTAACTGGACCAAAATGGCCGTGATGGCTTCCACTAACACGCGGCGTCACGGGTTAGTGGAAGGAGGCTGCGGGGTTCCTCGACGGAGCAGGGTGGCCCCAGACTCACGGACGGGGATCTACACGCCCATGGAGGTCGGTTGGGGGCTCCTCCGGGGGGACCAGGACCGTTTTCGGGTCCATCTGCTGCCACTAACACGCCTTAGTGGCGGTCTTCGTCGCCGTTTTGGCGTCGTTACTCAGGGAGACCCCGAGCCGGTAGCGCACCTCGTACTGCATCAGGTCCCCAGTTGGTAGCTCCTCGACCAAAGGCTGCCTCGCCCACGCCCAGTCATCAAGGAGGTGAAGTTCGACCCTCACTCCCTTCACCGGCGTGTCGGCACCAAGCGGGAGATGGCTCCCCTAGAAGACCTCCGTCACCTCGAGCTCGTGACTTTGGAGCCTCCGGGGGCCGGACTCATGACGTCAGTAAGAACACCGTGGGTGTTGACGACGTGCGTGTCCAGCAGAGTGACCCTTTTCCCAGCTGTCGTCTCACCAAGCGGGATTGGGTAGCGGGGAGTGGGTCAAAGGGTGGTGCCAACTGTTTCACCTCATGGAACGACCCGATCAGGCGCAACCGAAGGCCGTTACGCCCACGCTCGAAGCTGAGCGTGCCTCCACCTTCTGTTCGGGCGCGTCAGGCAGCCACCAGTTGCCTACCTCGGTGAACGGTTCCATGCGGCTTCAGCTCTACTTCGTAAGCAAACCGAGTCACGCCGAGCTCGTCGTCGCAGCGGACTATCGTCCCTCGCTCGAGGTCGAGGACGGGTCGCGCCCGACCAAGCGTTGGTGCAACACGCCGCGGCGCCGGTCATGGGACTCTGAAGTCGTCGACCATGTCGATAGCCCAGTCGGTCACGGTCGAGAGAAGTCGGCCCGCGAGAAAGAGCCCCTCTCGGAGCTCTACATCACTCAGCGAACCCCGAGCGGCAAGTTGGTGCACTTCTGCCAGCTCTTCGGCGAAAAGCGATGCCCAGCGTTGGGTGCGCTGGGGTGCCGGGTCCTCGGCGCCGTTTGTCATGTTCGGGAAGGCGGCCCGTTCGGCCAGGGACCACTCAGGCCCTGGCTTGGTGGCCAGGACCTCGATCAGCTGCAGAGTCGCATCCCTTCGAGCAAGCCGTTCTCGCGCCGCGGCACGCTCGGCATGGTTGGGGAAGGGGTGGTCGAGGTCAGGCAAGCTCACGGAACTTCTGCTCCTTATGAGAGTAGCCGCGGTGGTAGCCCGACAGCCGGATAACGTTCACCGGGTCCGGTGCGACCCCGTCCTCCGGGCCACCGTCCTGCCGAGAGAGATCTTCGAGCACAGAACTGAACTCAACGACTTGGCCGTCGCCAAAGCGGACCAGCAGCGAAAGCGCGCCGTCCATCCCCTCTACGTAGCGGGCCAACGTGGAAAGGAGAAAGTCGGCTTGATGTTCGATGCGCGACACCTCGCCCTGGGCCACGCCAAGCCGTTGAGCCACGGCGACCTGAGTAAGGGAGCGGGCGCGCCGGAGGGCAGTGAGGGCTTCACCATAAGCAGCCCGCCGTCGCTCTGCTTGTCGCGCCGCAGCGGCTCTGGCTGCTCTGTAGGAAGGCTCTTCGCTGCGCTCGTGCTCATCGGCGTTGTACAGGTCCCATCCCTCGGGCAGGTCGGTCATTTCTGCTTCTCCTTCGACTTAGCAAGCGCGCTCAGGTACGTGTCGAACCGCCCGTCAGCGACCGGCACGTTGGCCTCGTACCAGCTGTTCCCAACCCCGCCGGCCTTGTTGCCAGCTAGCAGGAGGGCAGGCACGTCGTTTGGGCCGAAGCCAACAAGCACCCGATAGACGTGACCTTGGTCTATGTCGACCCGTACCTCGCTCATAGCGGGGAAGTGCTTCGAGGTCTGCACGCGGTGGCGAACATCAGGAAGGGCCGCCGCTCGGCCGTGTTCTTCGAGGTACGCCAACGCTTCGTCCACTTCAGCTCGTGCCCGGTCGTCCAACTTGGCCAGCCACTCGGCAACCTGAGGGTGCCGGGGAAGTGCCATTACGGGCAAGTATAGACCTCATCCTATATCAGGTCAACCCTATACCACTGGGTCTGGGCCGCCGGCCGGAACCTATCGGCCCAAACCCAGAGTCATTGGAGTGTGAAGCTCACGGGCACGGGCCCCGGGAAAAGGCAGGAGACCAGGGCGCTGCGCGTAGAAGGGTTGGTGAACGCACGGGACCTCGGCGGGCTGCGCTGCTTCGAGGGCACCGGGACGCCCACGGGCGTCTTTTACCGCTCAGAGAACGTTGACACCGTGACACCGGCGGGCTGGGACCAGCTGTGGGCCGCTGGCACCCGGACAGTCGTGGACCTGCGCCAACCTGGCGAGCGCTCCCGGGACGTCTCCAAGCGGCCGCCGTGGCTCACAACTGTCGCAGTAGACCTCGACGGGCTTGACAACCGCGGCTTCTGGGAGCACTACTGGGACAACGGGCTCTGCGGCACCGCTTTGTACTCCTTGCCGCACCTAAAAGCGATGCCAGACAGGGCCGCCGCGGCTCTCTCGGCGATCGTCGACGCCCCGCCTGGAGGAGTGCTTTTCCACTGCATGGGCGGACGCGACCGCACCGGGATGAGAGCCATGCTACTGCTCGTGGCAGCGAACGCCCACGTTGACGACATCGTCGATGACTACCTCGAAAGCTTCCGCGTCGCCGGCCGGCGGGCGGCAGCGGCTAGCCGGGACAACCCCGAGCTCGCCTTGGACACCGGTTGCCAGGCCCACGGGACGACGAGCGAAGGGGCCTTCCGGGCAGCCGTCGCTGCCGTCGACCTCGAGGGCGTACTGACTGCCGGTGGCATGCGGCCCGCGACCCGGCATGCGCTTGTCACCTGGAGGGGCCAGCTGGCTGAGCCCAGCGCGACCTGATCGCCTGAAGGTCCCTGCGTGCGGAGCGACCGGTGCTCGATCAGGCGATCCGGCTGAAATGCCAGCCGCCGATGGGCGTGGCGGCCGCGCCGTCGGCCGGCCATAGGAGACGGGCCTCAGCACCCCAACGGACCACTCCCCGATGCCGCCAATAATATTTCTTATGTCAAGTTAGGGAAAAAAAGCGCAGGTAGAAGGGGCGAACGTCGCTCATCATCGCCGTCGGCCGCTACTGGATCACCGACTCCCCTTGCTGGCCAGGGATAACCCTCAGTTGGACCCGCCTTCACGGTGACCTAAGCCTTTATGACCCAACGTCCTGTTAGGACCACCATAGGATCATGAGCTGGGAGACAGAACTTCGCCTGGTGAGGCGGGAGCTCGACTCCCTCGCCCATCTACGGCTGCATGGGGCGTTGGACCAGGAATCGGAACGCACCTACCGATCGCTGTGCGACCGCGAGCGGGAGCTCTTACAAGGGTCCGGCACCGCCTTGTCGGTCGCGGATGCCGTGGGCTGAGACGACGACCGCCTGTTAGCCGCCCGTGAGGTCGAGCACCCCGCACATTTCGGTCGCCCACGCCAGCGCGTGCAGGTAGCACCGCTCGAGCTCGGCGAAGCTGAGCCCTGAGCGCGGCCTGAGCCCTTCGCCCCCGGCCTCCCAGGCCAGCACGTCGGCGAGCACGGCCCCGAGCGGGCCCTGGTGGGCCAGCAGGGCGCCCTCGATCTCGGGCGCCAGCGCCAGGCCCTGGACCAGGGCCGGCAGCGGCGCCTGCAGGAACAGGTCGAGGGCGGAGACCAGCCCGACGGTGAAGGCGCGGTCGATCACCTCGGGGAACAGCGACAGGGCCATCTCCTCGGCCATGCGGGCGCGGGTCATGGCGATGTTGAGCTGCTCGTCGGAGCCCTCGTGCGCACCGGCCAGGAGCATGAGCGCCAGCCACGCCCGGAGGCGCCGTTCGCCCAGCATGACCACGGCGTCGCGCACCGAGCGGAGCCGGCGGAACATCCCCTGGGCGGCGCCCGCGCCCGCGGCGCGAAGGAACCGGTAGCTGAGGGCGGCGTCGGTCTGCACGAGGTGCTCCACTTCGGCGAAGGACGTGGCGGGGTCGCAGAGTTTCTGGAGGAGCCGCAGGCAGGTGAGCCTGGTCGGCGAGAGGGACCGGCCTTCCACCACCTCGGGGCGGCACAGCAGGTAGCCCTGGAACAGGTCGAAGCCGAGCTCCTGGCAGGCCTCGAGCTGGCCGCGCGTCTCCACCTTTTCGGCGACTAGGCGGGCGCCGTAGGCCGAGCAGCGCCTGGCCGACTCGGCCAGCTGGCCGAGCCCCAGCCCCGGCACGTCGAGCTTCACTATCGACACCAGCCCGAGCAGCGGGTCGTCGCCGTTGCCCCAGGCGTAGCCGCCCAGGGCCAGGGTGTAACCGGCCAGCACCAGCCGGCGGCACCCGGCCAGCACCTCGGGGTCCCTGGGGACGCCCCCGGGCACCTCGATGACGGCCTGGCGGGGCGAGAAGGGGACTTCGTACGCCCCGGTCAGGAACTCGCGCGTCGCGTTGACGAACGCCGGCTTGTCCCCGACGAGCGCGCCGAGGCCCAGGTCGAGGCCGGCGTGCACCAGCACGTCGGCGGCCATGACGTCGCCGCCCGGCCTGGGGCAGATCGGGTCCCGGTAGAGCAGCTCGTAGCCGTGCACGGCGAGCTTCGCGTCGAAGATCGGCTGGCGCCCGACCACGAACCTGAGCTTGGCGTCGAAGACCGGCCGGCGCCCGGCCATGAACCTGCCCATGCGTCCCCTCCCTGGCGGCGGCACCGCCTGCGCACGGTACGGCGCCTTGCCCTGCTCGTGCGCTCCTAGCCCTTAGTATCGGGCGTTGATGACCCCGGTATGACGGCTGCCCTCCGGTGGCCGAGATCCGCGAAACAGCGCCTCGAGCGAGCGCCCGAGGCGGTCCAGCTTGGTGATCGCCAGCTGGTCGCCCTCCCTGGCCATGAGCAGGGCCTTGTCTGTTCCCGCCGCCGGGCCAGCTTGCCGCTGACCTTGTCGATGAGGACTTGGCCGCAGCCGGCGGCCGCGAGGGTGTCTCGCTGGGCTTCGCGGTCCTGGTCGACTGTCGGGACCCGTCCGTTAGTTGACCCGCATCGGCCAACTGTGGCGCAAACAGGGGTTGGCGTTACATAGGTTCGTACACGGGCAGCGTTACAGCGCTCACAAACACCCCGTGGCGCAGCCGCGTCCGCCAACGATCGTTCGTGTGACCGGCACTTGACCTTGTTGAGTTGTCGCTAAGGAACGTGGCACCAACCGACAAGTGGACCTCTGGGGCGGTGACAGGGCCGCTACCCAACAACTCAGGCGACAAAGCCCCGGGTGACGATAATCTCCCAGCAGCACCCCGGAGCTTACGAGGTCAGCTGTTCCCAGAGTTTCCGCTGTTCCCAGAGTTTCCGCTGTTCCCTGAGTTTCCGCTGTTCCCTGAGGTGGCGATGTTCCCTGAGGTGCTGGTGCTGTCCCAAGCCTCGCAGCTATGGTTGCTAGTATCGCACCAGCTAAGCAAGGTGGCCCCAGGCGGCAGCCCATCGATAGGACCGCCCTTTGCCTTGGACACTGGAACGATATAGATCCTGTCAGTCTGAACGGCGAAGTAGCGTCCGTCGGGTGACCAAACCAGAGGGGCACTTCGGTAACCCTGGCTTACGTCCTTGTCGAAAGCGGCCCACCCCCCGGAAGGCGCCGGATCCGGCGTGCCTAGGACCTGCACTGTTCCAGTGCGGATGTTGACAACCCGCCAAGTCGGACCACCGGCGATGGCGACTTGCGTGCCGTTAGGAGACGGCGGCAAGGGAAAACCTCTGGGTTCGTAGACAGCATACGGGAGAGAGTGCGCGGTGGCGCTACCAGTGCGCAGTGCGCTGATGTCCGCCCACTTGCCGTCGTCCAACACCGCGGTGTTCCCAGCAGCGTACACAGGCGAGGTGGGATTTGGTGAACTCTCGTTGCGTAGATCCACATTCGTAGTGGCACCGCTGGGCAACCGGGTAAGTGAGTACGTTGGGCCTTTCCCGTTCCCGGCAGGCTGCGCTGTACTGAACAGCGTCGTCTGGTCAAGCCAGATCGTGGAGCCGGAGGCGCAGGCGGTTGAAGGCACACCACCCGGGCCCGGACCCGCGGGGACATAGGTGGCGCAGGGTCCTTGGCCGACGACGTTATTACCCCCCGTCGTGGTGTTGTAGACCGTCAAACTGCCGTAGCTCCAATAAGCAAGTTGCTTTCCATCAGGAGAGAAGGCGAGTCAATCCACGTTTGGGTAATCGACGGTGGACACGTTGGGCAGCTGGACAACCTTCGTACTGCCGAGCGTCCGCATGGAGCCAGAGTCCATGCCAACGGCGACGGCTCCACTAGGTGAAAGCAAGTATTGATCGTAACCCCACCCGTCACTCCATAGCAGGGAGGGAACAGATGATGTCATCAGCTGGTAGACGTTGCCATTGTCGGCGTCAAAAAAGAGCAGCCGACCGGGGTAAGCAACCGGGGACGCGGTCTTCGACGGCACATACCCGCTCGACGACCCAGACCCGCTCGGCGGCCCGCAGCCGGCGGCGACGAGAAGCATCCCAACCACGGCAGGGAGAATTAGTAACCAATTGAGCAAGCTGACCAGACCGGTTGCGGGACACGCGCAGCCATCGCGGCAGCAGGCAACAGGAATCCGGTTGATAGATGTCCGTCTGGCCATCGTATTTCCCTCCCCCTTGTGCCCGTGTCATCCCCTCATGTGAGGATGTCACACTTCTTGTTGAACTTCAGCAGTGGCCCCACTGATTTCAAGCTGCTTGCTGATCGTAGTTGCCAGGGGTGCTCGGCACAGGTGCGGCGCTGGCCGCAGAGGCGCCGATGAGATGCATAAGTGTCATTATGCATCACTTATTATAGGCTCCCTTCGTTTGGACTTGACCCGCTTTGGTGGGCACTTCATTCTGGCTGAAGGCCAGAGGAAGGAGTGCCGACCATGGCTAGGCCCTCGAAGTACCCCGATCAGTTCAGGCGTGAAGCCGTCCAGATGGCGCTTGCCACTGACAGCTCGAGCGCATCGGT